>OCTW013423243.1_pt1 | contig 198798 bp, 183 predicted proteins | sample 1539671 | NCBI WGS metagenome assembly OCTW01 (sample SAMN02144230, study PRJEB22623) | gut metagenome | biome: sheep rumen | host: Ovis aries | place: New Zealand | reverse complement strand
GAGAGGTGTCCGAGTGGTCGAAGGTGCTTGACTCGAAATCAAGTGTGGTTAATAGCCACCGTGGGTTCGAATCCCACCCTCTCTGCCATTTGCAAATCAGCCCTTGCAGTCTGCAAGGGCTTTTTCGTTGCCCGCATCAGAGCATAAAAAGAACCAGATCGTCCGTAGGGATGATCTGGTTCTTTTTGCTGCCTTATTCTGCTGCCTTGACGACTTCCTTGCCATCGTAGTAACCGCATTCCGGGCAAACGTGATGCGGCATCTTCGGCTCGTGGCACTGCGGGCAGGCAACGTAGCCGGGAGCCGTGAGCTTCCAGTTGGCGCGGCGCTGGTCGCGGCGGGCCTTGGAAGTCTTGCGCTTTGGTACTGCCATTTGATTTTCACCTCCGAGGTATGTGTTCCTTCAGTGAAATCCATGCAATGGGTTGATGCTGGATGGATTCATTTCACGTGAATTATGTGATTTTGACATATATATCTATGATAGCTGTTTTTCTCTCTGATGGCAAGAGAAATTTTCGCTTTTGGTGATTTTTTCTTTCGGCAGGTGAGTTTTCCGTCTTTTTTTGAAAGATATCGGATATTTTCGTGAAAATAGAGGTGTTTTCTTTCTCGCCGCGAATTATAATAGAAAGTAGCATTCCTGTTTTGGCAAGGCCAAGGCAGCAAAAAGAAACGGGTGTGATGAACATGACAGGAAATAGAGAGGTAATCACGGGCAGTGACTTCAAGCGCATGGTATCGGGTGCGTACAGCGAGTTCCTGCTGGAGTATGAGGAGATCAATGCGCTCAAGGGCGCCGGGCACATGCCGGGCACGCACATCCTGCGCACGATGGGGGCGGCCGTCATGCCGCTCTCGCATACAAAGGATGACAGCATCGGCGGGCTGGCCCGCCGCATCGCGACGGCTGCTGTCTTTGGCGCGCGCGGCAGCGCGGGCGTCGTGCTCGCGCAGATGTTCCGCGGGCTCGGCAAGGGGCTCTCGGGCAAGTACAATGCGACGTCGTCGGAGTTCGGCAAAGCGTTCCAGTACGGCGTCCTCTACGCGCAGCGCGCGGTGCCGGAGCAGCCGGAGCAGCCGATCATCACGGTGGCCAAGGCCGTGGCCAAGGGCGCTTACCACGCTGTGCGCGCCAACCTGCCGATCTCGGAGATCCTGCAGGCGGCCATCGAGGCGGGTAAACAGGCCTTGACGCAGATCGGACAGGAGGATGCCGGTGCGCGCATCATGTTTACATTCCTGACGGGTTGCCTCAAGGGCCTCGACGGCAATTTCGTCTCGCCGACCATCAGCCTCTCGCTCGGCCTTGAGGCCGGGCAGCCGGGCCTGCCTGATCCGCGTCAGGATCTCGTGCGCCCGTACTGCGTGCGCTTCACGGTCTGCAACACGCGCGTCGACGTGCCGGAGTTTGAGCGTCACCTGCGCGAATACTCGAGCTTTGCGCTCGTCGAGCGCCACGAGAAGGGCATCGAGGTCCACCTGCACACGGACCACGTCGGCAAGGTTGTGGAGCAGGCCATCGGCTGGGGCCCCATCAAGAACCTCCACATCACGAACATGAGCGAAGTGCACGTGCTCAATGCGCACGGCGCCCTGATGCGTGTCGCCCTGCTCGCTGTCGCCGAGAACAAGGTGCAGGCGCGCGAGCTGCAGGAGGCTGGCGTCCACATCATCGTCAGCGGAGGCGAGAGCAACTGCCCATCGGTCGGTGAGCTCGTCAATGCGGCGCACAGTGACCTCGCTTCTTCCTACGTCATGCTGTCGTGGAGCCGGGATTTCCGCCTGGCCTTCCGCCAGGCCAAGCGCCTGCTCGGCAGCCGCGTCGAGCTCGTCCTCTGCCAGGACAAGATGCAGCAGGCCAAGGCCATCAAGGCATTTGACCCGGAGAAGGATGCCGAGGAGAATAGCTGTGCCATGCGGCAGGCAGCGGGGGCCGCAGAAGACTGAATCGATCTCTGTTGGATACAAGCGAATAAAAAGACCTGGGACATCGCTGTCTCAGGTCTTTTTTTGTGCAACCTGCTGCGCGCTTCAGATGTGCTGCTCCAAGAAGCTGCTGAATTCTGCCTCGGGCATGGGCTTGCCGTAGAGGTAGCCCTGGCCGTGATCGCAGCCGTAACTGCGCAGCATTTCTTCCTGCTCGTGTTCCTCGATGCCCTCGCAGATGACTGTCATGCCGAGTGCATGGCCGAGGTCGATCATGCGCGCGAGAACGGCCTGCATGCGCTTGGCTCCTCTCGAGGCGAGCAGCAGCGAGCGGTCGATCTTCATGACGTCGAGAGGGATGGCATTGAGGATCGTGAGATCGGAGTAGCCGCTGCCGAAGTCGTCGATGGACAGGCGGAAGCCCATCTCGTGCAGCTCGTGCATGACGTGGAGCGCGTGCTCGCGCATCTCCGGCGTGTCGAAGTCAAAGGCTGTCTCGGTGAGTTCGAGCTCGATGTCCTCTGTGCCGTAGTACGTCTTGAGGCGCTGCATGTAGGCGAGGTAATTCTTCTCCTGCATGTGCAGGCGCGACTGGTTGACGGATACGGGCACGATGGGCAGGCCGGTGGTGCGGCGCTCTTTCACCGTCTCCATGACGTGGGTCAGCATATAGAAGTCGAGCTGTGTGATGAAGCCGTTGCTCTCGAAGCGCGGGATGAACTGGCCCGGCATCATGAAGCCGAGCTCGCGGCTGCGCCAGCGCACGAGCGCCTCGGCGCCGATGCACTTTCTCGTCGCGAGGTCGTATTTCGGCTGGTACCAGACCTCGAACTCCTTGCGGGAAAGAGCGCCCTGCTGCAAGCTCTCGATGCGGCTCTGGAACTCGGCTTTCTGCTGCATTTCCGCGTTGTAGAAGCAGATGGGATTCGCTTCGTGCAGGGCGAGGTTGGCGTGGTTCATGGCGTCGGCGACAGAGAGGCCCGGTGTGAGCGGGCAGATGCCGATGTGGAACGCGATGTGTACGACCAGATGGCCGATGCTGATGTATTCATTCAGATGCATCAGGTGTGTAAGGGCTGTCGTGAGCTGCGTCCTGTCGTCGAACGCGTCCATGTGAAGCAGGAAGAAGACTCTGCCGGTGCTCGTGTGCACGGCAGGCAGCTTAGCCCATTCTGTCTTCTGAAGCGTCGCCTCCATGCGGCGCAACAGTTCCACGATGACATCCTGCCCGTACGTCTCGACGAGGATGTCGCGGCGGCTGATGCCGATCTCGACGATGGCGAAATGGCCCTGAGCTTCGTGTCCTTTGAGGTATTTACTGGCTTCGTACTTGAACCAGCTTCGGTTGTACAGTCCCGTGTAGCGGTCCGTGTCAATGATGTGCTGCATCTGCTCCAGGTGATTGCGGCGCATCCGGGACTGGCGCCAGGTCAGCAGCAGCAGGACGAAGAACAGGAGCAGCAGGCCTGTGATGAAGTACTGCGGGTAGGCATAGAAGAGAGACTGGATGCTCCGGCGCTTGTCGAGGCCCTGATCGTAGAAGGACGCGTAGTCGAAAATGCCGGTTGGCCCGATGAAGCGAATCTCCTTGTCGAGGATGGTCAGCAGTTCTGGCTCCATCTGGTCGGAGATGCCGATGGCGATGTCCTGCGAGGAGGTGACGATGCCGTCCGTGATGAGCTCCGGGAAATCCCCCTGCCAGATGTTGTACTGCGCCGTCTCCTGCCGCAGGAAGGCGATGTCCGCCTGACCGTTGCTGACGGCGCGCAGGCATTCCTCAGCCGTGGCGTAGTGCCGGATCTGGTTCTTCTCATAGCGCTCTAAGAGGACGCGGTCCGTCAGGCGCTTTGATAGGCAGGCGATGCGCGGGCTCTTCGGCGCGCCGTTGCGCCGCGTGACGGTCGTGTAGTAGGACGTCAGGTAGACGGCAGAGAGGTCCATGTTGTGGGCGGCTGCCCAACCGACATCCCAGTCGGCATTGAGAAGGATCTGAGCGCGGCCCTTGTCGAGGTCTTCCTGTGCGGCTGCATAATCCTGCTCGATGACGAGCGCGAGCTTGATGCCGAGATCCCTCTCGAGCCGGTCGGCGAGCTTCTTCATCGTGCCCTGCAGATTGCCCTCTTTGTCGACGTAGGCGAAGGGAGCTTCGCGCGCGACGACGACGGCTGAGATGACGGGGTGGCTCTTGAGGAAGCGCTGTTCCCTCTCGGTCAGCCGGAGCTCTGCGGAGCCGCGCTGGCCGTAGTAGAGCTGGTAGAGATGGCTGACGAAGTACGGCCGGTTGCCGATGAGCTGGTCGGCCGCGAGGTCGAGTTCCTGCATCAGCGCCTCATCATCCCGCCGCACGGCGAAATAGAGCTGGTTGACGCGGTGCGGCAGCAGCGTGCCATGGACGTCTCTGCTGTCATTGGCGCGCCCCATCATCAGGCGCGAGAAGCGCATGGTCTGCTCGCGCTGCGGCGTCTTGACGATGCCGGAGATGACATCGATCTCGCCGCGCTCCAGGCGAGATCGGCACTCCTCCCAGGTGCCCGGCACGAAGACGACCTCGCGCCCTGCATAGCTGCCGAGCGCCTGCATGAAGTCCGTCTCCATGCCGTAGAAATTGCCGGCTGCATCCTGTGTGATGTCCGTGCCGACATGGTGTATCCCCACGCGCAGGAGCGGCCTCGCCTGCACACTTGATACTGTGAACTGCAGGCTGAGGCCGCAAACGAGGAATGGGATGGAGATGAAAGATGCAAAGAAACGAAACAATCTTTTCTTCAATGTATTCGTATTCCTCCACGATTGTTCTGTTCTAGATCATTGCGCTTTGAAGAGCGCAGGGCTATTATACCATATCAATCGCGGAAAACATAGCAAGAATGTATACAATCGCTGGAAAATTTTAGCCGATGGTGCCGGGCTTGATGTTGACGGTCTCACCGCGCTTGACGGTGACCATCTGCACGAGGCAGCTGCGCGGTCCGACGTTGAAGAGTTCGAAGGCATCCCAGTTGGGCAGCTTCTTCTGGAGCTGCTGCTTGTCGTCGAGCTCCGTGAGGTTCTGCGCGGCGTCACGGCCGTAGCTGTCGAGGATGACGAGGAAGTACTGGCCCTCGGGGATGCCTTCGAACTTGTACTTGCCGGTCTTCTTCTCCGTCTCCGTGTGATAGACCGGCGTGTCCTTGGGAATCTTGCCGAAGCGATACCAGTCGTCAATCTCCTGTGCGCTCAGTTTATCGTACGTGAAATCCTTGCCGATCAGCCAGATGTCGGCTTCCTTGTCGTGGAATTTCCTCTTGGGGGCGGCGAGATCCCAGCTGATACCGCCTGCCGATGCATCCGGAGCAGAGGCAATCTTCATGCCGCGCTCGGAACCGTGCGTGTAGACTGCGCCCGTGACCGTCCCGCAGGCGGCGCCAGCAGCAGATGCTGCCTGCGGCGCTGTGAATGCCAGGGCAAGTCCGATGGCCAAAGCGAGATAAGAACGCTTTATTTTCTTCATGGTAATGATTCCTCCATTGTATCGAATCCGATGATGTATCTTTCATTTATTTTACAGCAGGAAGCGCTTTCTTGGCAATCGTCTCAAGGCGGTTCTATCGAGATTCCGTTGCAGATTTACGTGCAGGAATAAAGGAAATCCGCTATAATATAAAGAGAGTTTTTCGTGGAATAGGAGGGGTTCATATGCGGGGAATCACGAAGTGGTTCAATGTCATGATCCAGTCGTGGAATACGATTTTCTTTGGCTTCCTGGCTTTCGGCGGCTTCTATCTGCTGACGAAGGGAAACTTCATCGCAGGGGCAATCCTGCTGCTCATCGGCTTCGGTGGAGCCTGGTTCTGCCTGCGGCAGGCGCAGAAATGGAATGAAGTCAAAAACGAAGATATTCCCGACATCAAGCAGAATATCTGGAAGCGGAAAAAGGAATAAAATTTTTTCTTGAGAAAATGCATATCTTTGACGTATAATAAGAAAAGGAATTTTCACTTATTTTTCGGAAGGAGAACTTCTATTATGGCAAGAAAAGCAAATTATGAGGAAAAGATTGCAACCCTGCAGGAAAAGATTGCGAAGAAGCAGGAAGAGCTCAAAGGTCTGAAGGCTCAGCTTGAAGAAGTAAAGGCAAAGAAAGCGCAGCAGGACTACAAGGTGCTTGTCGAGTACATGGAACAGAATAACCTGACGGCAGAGGATGTCCTCGGTGCCATCAAGGGCTGATCATTAGGACCTTTGCGGCTCACAGGCGACTGTGAGCCTTTTTTGATGGAATCTTTATCCTGTGGACGCGACGCATAGCATGTCTGTGCCAGGTTGTGCTATAATGAAAACGAATTGTAAACAATTTTACTGAATCAAAAAAATTATATCCAATCCCGCCATTTGATTGGACTTCTGTATTGTGAGGAATCTTTATGACACAACATTCTCTGCGCCCGCGCGATGTCAGCGGCATCAAGGAAAAGCGCGAGCCCGTCTACCAGATCTCGACACTGCAATCGCTGATCCTCGGCAACTACTACGGCTGCCTCTACATCGAAGACCTGCTGAAGCATGGTGACACGGGCATCGGCACGTTCCACGCCGTTGCGGGCGAGCTCATCGTCATCGACGGTCACTGCTACCGCATCCTCGCGGACGGCTCGGTCCTCGAGGCGCAGCCGCTCGACACGACGCCTTTTGCGAGTATCGCCTACCTCGAGGAAGGCCATACGATCAAGTTCGGCGCGATGGCGACGGCCGAGGCCCTGCGCGAGGCGCTCGATGACAGCATCGAGCTGCTTGGCCCGAACAGCATGTACGTCGTGCGCATCGACGGCTATTTCAACCGCGTGGCGGCGCGCACGGAGCTCTATCAGCACGAGCCCTACAAGCCGTTTGCCGAAGTGCTCGAGACGGATGAGCGCCGCTTTGCCTTCGAGAACATCGAGGGCTCGCTCGTCTGCTTCTACTTCCCGCCGTTCATGGACGGCGTCAACACGCCAGGCTGGCACTTCCACTTCATCAATGCGGCGCGCACCTTGGGCGGCCACGTCTTCGATGTCGACATGGTGCGCGGCACGGCGACGCTCAACAAGACAGACCGCTTTATCCTCGACCTGCCGAGCAATCAGGCCTTCCAGTACGCCGACCTCGCAAACGCCTCGAAGGAGGACATCCACAAGGTCGAGCAGGGCGGCGGCGACTGAGGCGGCATGTCTTGCATAATTCCGGCACCTCTGCTACAATAAAGGTATTGTGCGGTTGTAGCTCAGTTGGATAGAGCGTCCGCCTCCTAAGCGGCAGGTCGTGAGTTCGACTCTCACCAATCGCACCATCCTGTCATCGATATCCCATCCTGCTCACAAGCGGGATGGGATTTTTGTATTGTAACAATCGTTACAGAAAAGGGCGCAGGACTTCTGCTATGATAAGGTCAATGAAACGAGAAACCAATGTGTGTTTGATATAAGGAGAGTTGATCATGGAAAATAAGATGTTTTGCTTTCAGTGTCAGGAAACGGCTGGCTGCAAGGGCTGCACGCAGGTAGGCGTCTGCGGCAAGAAGCCGGAAGTCGCAGCGATGCAGGACCTGCTCATCTACGTGACGAAAGGCCTCTCCGCTGTCACGACGCGCCTGCGCGCTGAGGGCAAGCAGGTCTCGCGCGAGGTCAACCACCTCGTGACGGAGAACCTCTTCATCACGATCACGAATGCGAACTTTGACCGCGAGGCCATCATCAAGGCCATCGAGACGACGCTGAAGGTCAAATCGGAGTGCCTGGCAAAGCTCACGAGCCGTGAGAACCTGCCGGAAGCAGCGCTCTACAGCGACGGCCGCGACGGCTTTGACGAGAAGGCCAAGAAGGTCGGTGTCCTCGCCACGGAGAACGAGGATGTCCGCAGCCTGCGCGAGCTCACGACGTACGGCCTCAAGGGCCTCGCTGCCTATGTCAAGCACGCCAACGTCCTCAATCAGGAAAACGAGGCCATCGATGCATTCATCCAGTCGGCACTCGCGCGCCTGCTCGATGACGGCCAGACGGCTGAGCAGCTGACGGCTCTCGCACTCGAGACGGGTAAGTTCGGCGTCGACGGCATGGCTCTGCTCGACACGGCGAACACGCAGGCTTACGGCAATCCAGAAGTCACGAAGGTTGACCTCGGCGTGCGCCAGAACCCGGGCATCCTGATCTCGGGCCACGATCTGCGCGACCTCGAGATGCTGCTCGAGCAGACGGAAGGCACGGGCGTCGACGTCTACACGCACGGCGAGATGCTGCCGGCTCATTACTATCCGAAGTTCAAGCACTACAAGCACTTCGCTGGCAACTACGGCAATGCTTGGTGGAAGCAGAAGGAAGAGTTCGAAGCGTTCAACGGCCCTGTCGTCCTGACGACGAACTGCCTGGTCCCGCCGAAGGATTCCTATAAGGACCGCATCTTCACGACGGGCGCTGTCGGCTTCCCGGGCTGCCCGCACATCGAGGCGAAGGCAGACGGCACGAAGGACTTCAGCGCGGTCATCGAGATGGCCAAGAAGTGCCAGGCCCCGAAGGAGCTCGAGAAGGGCCAGATTGTCGGCGGCTTTGCACATGCGCAGGTCTTCGCCGTGGCCGACAAGGTCGTCGAGGCTGTCAAGAGCGGCGCCATCAAGAAGTTCGTCGTCATGGCTGGCTGCGATGGCCGCATGAAGAGCCGCGAGTACTACGCAGAGTTCGCCAAGGCTCTGCCGAAGGATACGGTCATCCTGACGGCTGGCTGCGCGAAGTACAAGTACATCAAGATGAACCTCGGCGACATCGGCGGCATCCCGCGCGTCCTCGATGCTGGCCAGTGCAACGACTCCTACAGTCTCGCCCTCATCGCGCTCAAGCTCAAGGAAGTCTTCGGCCTCGATGATATCAACAAGCTGCCGCTCGTCTTCAACATCGCTTGGTACGAGCAGAAGGCCGTCATCGTCCTGCTGGCCCTGCTGCACCTCGGCGTCAAGAACATCCACCTCGGACCGACGCTGCCGGCTTTCCTCTCCCCGAATGTCGCCAAGGTTCTCGTCGAGAACTTCGGCATCGGCGGCATCACGACGGTCGAGGACGACATCAAGACGATGATCGGCTGATAGCCACCCCGACATTTCCTAGCATTCTCTCAAATCCATATACACCATACACCTGCAGAGAGCTGCCATACGGCAGCTCTTTTTGCGTATCGATGTTGCTGATTTTTTTCGGCATTGTATTGTTTTTGACATGGTAATGTTGCTCTTGCAACATCACTATGCGCTTCTCATTGCTATAATACAGATGAATGAAATGATTTATATAATTTAGAGGGAATCAAGAACATTCAGGAGGAAGAGGGATGGGAATCTACGATCTGGACTTGCAGGAGTTGCCTCTCTTCGAGGGGCTCAAGGCCGACGAGGTGGACCAGTTCATCCAGGCGACGGGGGCCAAGGTCAAGCGCTACGGCAAGGAGATGCGCATCCTCAAGGCGTACGAGGCGAACAGCCGCATCGGCATCATCGCGGAGGGCGAAGCGCTCGTCATCGCGGAGGACCGCTTCGGCAATGAGTCGGTCGGGCACCGGTTGGGCCGCGGGGCGCTGTTCGGCTCGACGACGGCCATCCTGCCCGAGTACGCGAACCCGACGGCCATCGAGGCCGTCTCGGATGTCCTCGTGCTCTGGGTGCCCTACACGGCGCTCATCGTGGCCGGGCCGAGGCTCGGCCGCATCCACGGCATCGTCATGCGCAATCTGCTCGTGGCCTTCTGCCGCAAGAACGTGTTGATGATGCAGAAGCTCGAGGTGCTCTCGCAGAAGACGCTGCGCGAGCGGCTGATTCTCTACCTGCTGCAGCAGATGAGCCGCCAGCAGGCAGACTGCGTCAAGGTGCCGGGCCGCGTGCAGCTTGCCAAGGAGCTCGAGTGCAACAGGAGCGCCCTGACGCGTGAGATCGGCCTGATGAAGGAGAAGGGGCTCCTTGAATGCGGCCCGGACTGGATGAAGCTTGACGAGGCGCGGCTTCGCGAGGAGAGGTGAGTGTATGGTCAGCCTGACATTCTCGGATGTGACGAAGCGCTTCGGCGGCCGGACGGTCATCGAAGGCCTTTCGGCCACGCTTGCGGGCGGCACGGTCACGGCGGTGACGGGGACGAACGGCAGCGGCAAGTCGACGCTCCTAAAGATGGCGGCGAAGCTCTTGCTGCCGGACGCGGGGAAAATCGTGGCCCGGGACGGTGAGCAGGAACTATGCAAGGCGTCGTACCGGTCGAGGCTCGCCATCGTCACGCCGGAATTCCACGCCTACCCGAAGCTCACGGCGCGAGAGAACCTCGATTTCTTCCTGAGCTTTCGCTGCGCAGAGGCCCTCTCGGACGCGCTCTACGAGCGGCTCTTGGAGCGCGTGGGGCTCACGCCGGGGGCGGTGGATGGCAAGATGGTCGAGCAGTTCTCGACGGGTATGAAGAAGCGGCTGCATTTCGCGATCCTCCTGGCGTCCGAGGCGGATGTCTGGCTGCTCGATGAGCCCGGTGCCAATCTCGATGCTGTGGGCCGCTCGATGGTGCGCCGGGAGGCACGCCTCGCAGCTGATGGGGGCAAGCTCGTGCTGCTCGCGACGAATGACAGAGAAGAGGAGGCGGAGGCCGATGCATGCATCTCTCTATCGGGCCGTTGAGGCGGTCTTCCGCAAGGAGGCGCGCATCTCTCTGCGCTCGCGCTCGTCGTGGCTCGTCGTCCTGATGTTCGCGCTGACGACGCTCTCGTGCGTGAGCCTGCTGATGCAGGGCGATGTGCTCTCGCCGCGCCTTGCGGCCGCCATGCTCTGGGTCATCCTGTTCTTCTCGCTGCTCTCAGGCGCGGGCCGCGGCTTTGCCGATGAGGAGCAGGCGGGGACGCTGATGGCGCTTTCGGTCTACGGCAGCTCGCAGGCTGTTCTCTTCGGCAAGGGGCTCTTCATGGCAGTCCTGCTGTTTGCGCTCTCGCTGCTCATCGTGCCCGTCTACCTCGTGCTTATGGATGTCGCGGTCTTTGCCTGGGGCCTGCTCCTCCTGACACTGCTGTCCGGGACGTACGGCATGGCGATGGCGGGCACTCTGCTCTCGGCGCTGATGGCCGGTGCCAGGGCGCAGAACGGCCTGCTCTCCATCCTGATGCTGCCGGTGCTGCTGCCAATCCTGCTGCCGGCCATCGTGCTGACGGCGGGCTGCTTCACGGGCGATGTGAATGGCTCGTACCTCGTCGGCATGTTCCTCTATGACGCGATCATGACGATTGCCGCATCTTTGCTTTTTGACTTCCTCTGGTATGAGGACTGACATGCGGATATACGATAAGGAGTTGATTGGATGAAGTCGTGTGAGAAGGGGCTCTGGGCCCTCATCCTGCTGCTGACGGCAGGCCTTCTGTATGCCGTGTTCTTCCTCGTGCCGCCGGCCGAAGGGCTCGGTAACCTCGTGCGCATCGCGTTCTTTCACATCCCCGTGGCCTGGGTCGCGGTGCTCGCCTTTCTCGTCAGCGCTTGGTATGCTCTGCGCTACCTGCGGCGGCCGGCAGAGCGCTTCGACGCCATCAGCGCGGCGTCCGCGCGTCTCGGGATCATCTTCGTCGTGTTCGCGACGCTCAGCGGCGCCGTCTTCTCGAAGCTGACCTGGGGCGCGTACTGGAACTGGGACCCGCGGCAGACGACGATCTTCGTGCTGTTGCTCATCTACGCGGCGTACCTGACGCTGCGCTCGGTGATCGCGGACGAGCGGCGCCGCGCGCGCGTCTCGGCCATCTACGCGCTGTTCTCGTTCCTGACCGTCCCGTTCCTCGTCTTCATCATCCCGCGGTTCTACTTCTCGCTGCATCCCGCTCCCGTCCTCAACGGTAGCGGCTCTATCGACATGGACCCCGTCATGCTGCGCGTACTGCTGGCGTCATTGCTGGATATGACGCTCATCTACATAGCCCTGCTCTGTCATCGCGTGAAATCTGAAAGAGGTGCATCATCATGAAACGCAAGATCCTGCTCGTCGCGCTATTGCTGGCCTTCGTCGGCTACGCCGGCTGGAGCTTTGCCGATTCGGTCACGCCGTACGTCGGCATCAAAGAGGCGAAGGCGGCTACATCTTCGAGTGTCCAGGTCAAGGGATTGCTGGCCAAGGATGCACCGGCTCCGCACATGGAGGGCAACGACTTCGTCTTCACCCTGCAGGACGAGGAGACGGGCGAGGAACTGCTCGTGCACTACCACGGCACGAAGCCCGACCAGTTCGACGAGGCGCATCACATCGTCGCCATCGGCAAGATGCAGGGCGAGGCATTCTCCTCGGACAAGCTCCTCATCAAGTGCCCGTCGAAGTACGAGCAGCAGAAGTGAAGCGGCCTGCAGGCAATTTCGATGCAACCTGAATGCAATCCATGGGGGATTTATCGTATGATTGGAACAATATCTCTGGCAACATCTCTGTTTTTCGCCTTGTTGGCCGTGATGGCCTACGGCTATGCAATGAAGGTCGAGGAGGAGCAGGACAGGGCTCGGCGCTGGGGCCGGTGGTCGCTCTTGGGCGCGTGCCTGGCAGCTGTCGTCGCCTCTATCTATCTCTGGGCGATGATCCTCGGCGACCACTTCGAGATCGCCTATGTGGCGAGCTACTCGTCGAGAGAACTGCCGCTCATGTACAAGATCTCGGCCTTCTGGGCCGGGCAGCAGGGGTCGCTGCTCCTTTGGCTGCTCATCCACGCGCTGGCCTCGCTGTACCTCTGCGGCAGGGAGCGCATGACGGCGGCGGGGCTCACGGTCTACTCCGCCCTCGAGTCGCTGCTCGTCATCCTCGTGCTGGCCAAGAGCCCCTTCGTGGCCTCGGCGGCGGCCGTGCAGGACGGCGTCGGCCTCAACCCTCTGCTGCAGGACCCGTGGATGGCCGTGCACCCGCCGATCATCTTCATCGGCTACGCGCTCTTGGCCGTGCCGTTTGCCTATGCGATGGGCGCTCTGCTCAAGGATGAGGCAAAGGGAAATTGGCTGGAGCCGGCGCGCCGCTGGGCGCTGCTCGCCTGGGGCTTCCTCGGCGCCGGCGTCTTCATCGGCGGCTACTGGGCCTACAAGGTGCTCGGCTGGGGCGGCTACTGGGGCTGGGACCCCGTCGAGAACTCCTCGCTCGTGCCGTGGCTGCTCGCGGGGGCGTTTGTCCACGTACTGCACGTCGCCAAAAGGCGGCCTGCGGCGCTGTCCGTTCTGCACCTTTCTGTCATCTTCACGTTCGCGCTCGTCATCTACGGCACGTTCCTGACGCGCAGCGGCATCCTCGGCGATTTCTCGGTCCACTCGTTCAGCGGCACGAGCATCGGCATGACGCTGGCCGTCGTCAATGCCATCGTGCTCATCGGCGGCCTCGTGCTGCTCGCGCTCAAGGCGGGCAAGCTGCCGCAGGGCAAGGTCTACGAAGACTATGCGAGCCGTGAGTTCTGCCTGCTCCTGGGCGCGCTCGTGCTCGTCTTCATCGCCGCCATCATCTTCATCGGCATGTCGATGCCGCTCTTCACGCAGCTCATCGGCAAGCCGGCCGCCGTCGATACGGACTTCTATGTGCGTACGACCATGCCGCTGGCCATCGCTATGTGCCTCGTCATGGCCGCCGGCTCCTGCCTGCGCTACGGGAAGCAGGCGGAGCCGCAGGGCAAGGTCGTGCCTGCCGTACTGGCCGTGCTGGGCTTTGCACTTGCGTTTCTCGCAGGCGTGCGCTCCCCGGGGCTGCTTGTGCTGGCAGCTGTCGCTATCCTGCTCCTCGGTGAGACGCTCATCAGTTGGCGCAGCCATCTGCTGCGCTTTGGCGCGGTGATCGCGCACGGCGGCGTGGCACTCGCGCTCTTCGCGATGGTGCTCTCTGGCGGTGCCAGCCAGTCGCTCTCGCAGGAGTTCAAGACCGGCGCGAGCGCAGAGATCGCCGACCACACGGTCACGTATGAGGGCCAGGCCTTCGCCGAGGATGGCACGATGAAGTACTACTGCTACCGCGTCGACGGCAGCGAGGCGCGCGCCATGACGAAGCTCCACAAGAACGGCGAGGATGCCGCGCGCGAACCGGCCATCGCCCACACGCTCACGGGCGATATCTACATCGCGCCGACACCGCCGAAGGACACGGGCCGCATGGAGCTCCTCCTCAAGCGCGGCCGCATGGAGATGGGCGACATCTTCGCCTACCGCTATGACGACGTCACGATGGAGAACCAGCCGGACGGCACGATGCTCGTGACGGCCACGATTGCCGTGACGGACGGTGAGACGGTCGAGCACGCACAGCCGACCATCATCGCGACGCGCGACGGCGGCACCTCGACGCCTGTTCCCGTCTTCGGCGGCCAGAAGCGCATCCGCCTGACGGGCATCTCCGGCAACGACTCGCAGGCGCGCCTCGAGATCCTGCCGTCAGCTGAGGAAGAAGCGCAGATTGCCGTGACGGCCTCCGTCAGCACGAAGCCCTTCATCTACCTGCTCTGGATCGGTGCCGTCGCCGCCTCGCTCGGCTGCTTCGCAGCCATGCGCCGCTGATCTTTGGATGGAAGCAGTCGATATGAATAGGAGCTGTCACGCTCATGGGAATCCCCATGGGCGTGACAGCTCCTGTTTTTTCATTGGGTTATCAATCGGCCACAGTCTTTACTGTGCAGTTGGCTGACTCAGGCGATTCAGGCGGTCCGTCAGATAGGCCAGTGTGGCGAAACGGTCTTGGATGAGCGCACGGGGGTTATCATTATGTGCCTCTTCTTGTGAGCAGTCAGTTGGTATATCTGCATCTGGTGAGATTATGCTGCCAATCTGTTGCTTGATGGCTTCGAGCGAAGAGCGCTGGAGTAGCCGCGTGATTTTCTCTATCTCGCGGGCGAGCGCGAACAAGCGCTCTTTTGGGGGCTCGACCGGGGTGCAGAGTTCCTGGTATTCTCGTTTCAGGTGCAGCTGGCAGTATTCGGCTAACCCCGTTAGTAGATGGCAGGCCGATGTAACGGAGGCCGTACGATGTCCTGGGATAATAGTAAGGTCGCAGCGCAGATGCTCGCGATAGGGCGGCGCTAGAAGGAGTTCTTTGCCGACGAACGGCTCAACACCAATGAGCCAGCGGGCTTGCTCGAGTTCGCGCATCAGAGCGGGCAGGGCCATTTCTTCAAAGGCAAGTGACCGGAAGTGGAGCTTATTGATGCCGAGTTCGTGGCATTCCTGAATTAGCAGTTCTGTATAAGGATAGAGGTTGTTGAATACATAGACTGTTTCTCCTGCGGGGATCTTGGCGATATCGAGGAAGAATCGCGTTGTTGGATGCAGATCAAAGACGTAGAGCTGCCCCTCGGGCAATACGCTGCGCAGACGGGCTTCCTGCGTGACAGCACATATATAAAAGGTATCTGGGGCAGGACATTTGATTTTTGTAGTCAGCATGGTCTCGATTGGCAGGGAGGAGCCTAGCAGAGCTGAAGTGATATCGGCGATTTCATGAGCCACGAGTTCACTGCTGCCGACAGCGACTAGACGGGGGTTATTCATCAGGAGATCCTCCTTTTTTCAACAATTTGAGAAATGCCTCAGCGGCATGTGAGAGATGGTGGTTCGTCTTCCAGAAGACGTGATTTGTAAGGTGCAGTGGCGGCTCTACCGGGATAACAGCGAGAGCTGTGTCGTCCTCCACGAGACTTTCCGGCAGAATTGAAATGCCGCAGCCGGCGGCGACAAGTCCCTTGATTGTCTGTGCGCTCTGGGATTCAAAGACGATGTGGGGCGAGCTGCTGGTCTCATTGAATGCATCGATGAGATTCTGTCGGTAGAAGCAGTCTTTCTTCGGCAGGATCAACTGTTCTGCGGAGAGCGCTTTCAGTTCCAGTGTATTACGGCGGTGCAGGGGATGATTGCGGCTGCAGCAGATGACGAGCTCTTCCGGTGTGAAACTCAGGCTGGAAAGGACGTGATTCTCGTCAGGAGCAGGCAGGATTACGAGGTCGAGTTTGTCCTCCAGCAGGGCCTGCTGGAGGTGACTCATGTTTTCCTCGCGCAAGGATATCCGGATATCGGGGAATGCAAGATGGTATGCCTTGAGTTGATGGACGACGGCACGCATTGCTCCAAACGGGGTAATCCCAATCGTCAGCATACCGCTCGTCAGGTTCTTGAGGGCGTGGATCTCCTCGACGGTCGTCGTGATGCCGTGCATGATTTTCTCGACATGGTTGGCGAAGATGCGTCCCTCAGCTGTCAGCGTGACCAGTTTCTGGCTGCGATCAAAGAGCTGGATGCCGAGTTCTTCCTCTAGACTGCGGATGGCATTGGTGACGGCGGGCTGAGAGATATAGAGCCTTTCTGCCGCGCGTGTGAAACTGCCGGCTTCGCGTACCATAAGAAAGTATTCGAGTTGTCGTATTTCCAAGGATAAGCCTCCTTTGCTGTTTATATCCATGTGATGGAGTTTCTGTTACGACAGGATTCGTCATGTCCTAAGGGGACACCTTCTGATGAGGGATAAGAAATCTGTTTGTAAAGATAAGAAAAACTTATAAGATAATCTAAAATGATGATAATTTGACTGATTAATAATTTATGATTATATAAAGAGATGAAAAATCGCGGGATATTGCCACTTCTGTCGTAAAGAAGGATATCTGTCTTATCTTTGGATAAGGGGCCGGTATTTCTCTTGGCAGAGTCTTTGATGGTATGATTGAGCCAGATAGAAAAAGACAGGCACGACAGAGCCTGCCGTCAGAGTTTGGAAAGGGGTTTTTCATATGTCAGCAACGGTCATCGATAGTCAGATTCACGGTTTCCTGTTCGGTACGGAGGAAATGAATGCAGTCTTCTCGGAGAAAGCCTGGGTGCAGAAATGGCTGGATACGGAAGCGGCTCTGGCACAGGCTCAGGGTGAGCTCGGTGTCATACCGAAGGAGAAAGCTGACATCATCGTAAAGTATGCAAAGGCCGACCTCATCGATATCCCGTCCATCGGCGAAGGCTATAAGAGCTCTATCACGATTGTGCCGCTTTTGAATGCCTTCAAGAAGATTCTTCCGGAACATGCTGGTGAGTATGTGCACTGGGGCGCTACGAGTCAGGATATCGTCGATACTGGCATGGTTCTCTTGGAGCGCGATGCCTATGACATCATTTTGCGCGATGCCAAAGCCTGCCTTAAGGCTATTCTCAAGCTCGTCAAAAAATACCGCGACACGCCGGAAGCCGGCCGCACGCATGTGGTCCATGCTATCCCCATCACGTTCGGTTACAAGGCGGCTGTCTGGGCCGATGAGCTGGGCCGGCAGATTGAACGTTTTGAAGGCATGAAGAAGCGCGTCTTTGTTGGAGAGATGGCCGGTGCTGTCGGTACGCTCGCTTCGCAGCCAGAGAAGGGCCTTGAGACGCAGCAGCGCATGTTTGAAATCCTGGGACTCGAGGTCCCCACGATTGCATGGCATGTCGCGCGTGACAATCAGGCGGAATTTACCAGCATGCTCGCTCTGCTCGCTGGAACACTCGGCCGCATCGCGCATGAAATCTTCACGTTGCAGCGCACCGAGATATTGGAGCTCGAAGAGCCGTTCTTCATGGGTAAAGTCGGATCCTCGACGATGCCGCACAAGCGCAATCCGGCCGTACTCGAGAATGTTCTGGCCCTCCTGCGAAATGTCCGCGGCATCGCACCGACGGTTGTCGAGAGCATGGTTTCGGAAAATGAGCGCGACTGGGGCTGCTTTATCTCGGAGTGGGAAGCCATTCCGCGTGCCTGCGAGCTCATGGCCACGGCACTGCATAAGACAAAATACATCCTTGAGAATCTCATCGTCTACGAGAAGCACATGGAGCGCAATCTCTTTGTGCAGAAGGGGCTCATGATGAGTGAGTGCGTCATGATGCATCTGGCCCGCAAACTCGGCCGCCTGACATCGCATCACATTGTCTACAATGCCTGCATGGAAGCTTATGAGAAGGAAATTCCTCTCAAGGATGTGCTCATGAAGACGAAAGAGGTAGAAGATGCCTTTACGGAAGAAGAGGTCGACTACATGCTCGATCCACACAACTACCTCGGCCTTGCGCCGGTATTCTGCGACCGCGTGCTCGCTAAATACACTGCGTATACAGAAGACTGAGCGATGGCAAGAGGTGAATAACAATGGATGCAAGTCAAAAGAAAAAGCTGGTTGGTGTCATCCTGCTCGGCGCAGTCATTTGGTTTCTGCCGCATCCTGATGCGATTACGCCGATTGCCTGGCATCTCTTTGCCGTTTTTGCAGCGACCATCGCAGGCTTTATTCTACAGCCCTTACCTATCGGAGCAGTCGCATTTATTGGCGTCTCGGTGGCTGCGCTGCTAGGTGTCGTCAGTGTCAAGGTCGCGATTTCCGGTTACGGCAACGGCACAATCTGGCTTATCATCTGTGCATTCCTGCTGGCCCGGGCTTTTATCAAGAGTGGACTCGGCAGTCGCATTGCTTATCTGATCATCAAGGCCATTGGGAAGTCTAGTCTGACACTCGGCTATGCCATCACGCTTTCCGATTTTGTTATTTCGCCGGCTACGCCGTCGAGCACAGCTCGAGCGGGTGGCATTATCTACCCAATCATCCGCAGCCTGTCGTCTGCGCTCCACTCGGAGCCGGATGATGGCACGGCGCGGAAATTCGGTGCCTACATCATGCAGATCGAGTATCAGGCGAATGCCATCACTTGTGCGATGTTTATGACGGCAATGGCTGGCAACCCGATGGCTGTCGAACTTGCGGCTAAGACAATCGGCGTCGAGATTACTTGGAGTGCTTGGGCTACGGCTACCATTGTGCCGGGGCTGATTTCACTCTTGTTGATGCCGTATCTTCTCTACAAGCTCTATACGCCTGAGATTCATGAGATGCCGCACGCTAAGCAGATGGCAGTGGAGGCTCTTGAGAAAATGGGGCCGATGAGCTGGATGGAGAAGGTTGTGCTCGCGGTCTTCGTCGGTTCGCTGGTACTCTGGGCCACGTCGTCGCTGACGCATATGAATGCGACGGGCGTTGGCATGCTGGCTGTCACAGTCCTCATCCTGACAAATGTGCTGACCTGGCAGGATGTTTTGCAGGAAAAAGGTGCCTGGAACACTATGTTCTGGATGGGCTCTTTGATTGCTCTGGCGGGTGCACTATCGAGCTCCGGCTTCATCAAAGTGGTGGCAGATATGGCAGGCACGGCAATCCAAAGTGCAGGCTTGAGCTGGCTCACAGCCTTTATCATTCTAGTGCTCATCTATGTGTATTCTCACTATGCATTTGCCAGCGTCTCTGCTCATATCGGTGCTATGTACGCAGCGTTCCTGGCTGTGGCCGTAGCTGTCGGCACGCCGCCGCTTCTCGCTGCAATTTCCTTCGCTGCGCTCTCGAATATCATGATTCCATTGACGCATTACGGCGGAGGTGCAGCGCCAATCCTTTACGGTGCTGGCTATGTGCCGCAGGGAACTTGGTGGAGGCTTGGGTTCATTATGGTTACGGTTAATCTTGTCATCTGGCTCGGCATCGGTTCATTCTGGTGGCATATTATCGGACTTTGGTAAATCGTATAACCCTTGTTTCATAAATATAAAATATGAAAAGATTCTGAAAGGCGTTGCGGCGGCAACGCCTTTTTTCGTTGCCGGATGATATAATGATAGAAAACAAGGCAGAATAAGAGCGTAAGAGAGAGGAGGGGGAGCAGAGTGGAGTTCAAGGAACTGTTTCAGAAACACACGCTGGCCTGCCTGGCGGGCGGCTTCGTCATCGGCGTGGCGGTCTGCGGCATCGGCTCAGCGGCCATGGCCTTCTCGGGATCGCCGGCCTTCTGCGGGTCGTGCCATGCGATGAAAGGAGAGGCGGCAACCTTTGCGATGTCTTCGCATCGTGCGCTGGAATGCACGGACTGCCACCTGCCACACGACAATGCTGTGCACTACATGTTCGAGAAGGGACGCACGGGCATGATCGACACGTATCATGAAGTGCTGCGCGACTATCCGGCGAACATAAAGATCTCGTCTGAGGGCAGACAGACGGTCAACGACAACTGCCTGCGCTGCCATCAGACGACGATGGGGAGTGTCCACGCCGACGTCGGTGTCAGTATGGATACTGGCGGCGACTGCCTCAAATGCCACAGCAGTATCGCACATGGCTCGAACCATCTCGAAGGGGGGATAAAAGTTGAGTAAGCTACAGAAGATATTGGCGGGAATCATAGCTGTCTGCGTTGTATTCTTTGGCTTTGTCGTCGTCCGCATCGTCGCGGCACCGAACGACACGAGTGTCAAGCTCGCTAAGATTCCCCAGGACAAACAGCTCGGCAAGGAAGCATATAAGGAAGCTTATCCGCTCGAGTACAATTCGTTCATGAAGAACAATGACACTTCGCCGTCGCCGACGGGGTACGGCGGTGCCCAGGCGGAGAACTCGCACCTGACGGAACAGCCGGAGATGGTCGAGAACTTCAAGGGCTACAAGTTTGCGCTCCAGTACGATGATGACCGCGGTCACACATACGCAGGCGAGGATTTCAAGAACACGAAGCGCCTGCCCGGCCAGAAGGGCAACTGCATTACTTGCAAGAGCTCGTACATGTACGATGTCTACTACAAGCAGAGCGGTTGGGATTACGCCTCGAAGCCGATTGACGAAGTCATGGCGCCCATTGAGGACGACCAGTGGTTCGGCTGCTCGACGTGTCACGATCCGGAGACGATGGAACTGCGCGTCTACCAGCAGGGCTTCATCGATTCGATGGCCCGCCGCGGCATCGATGTCAACAACGCTTCGCACAACGACAAGCGCGCTTACGTCTGCGCACAGTGCCACAATGAGTACTACTTCACGAAGGAAGACGGCCGCGTCAACCATCCGTTTGACAACGGGCTCGATGCGGAGTCGGAGTATGAGTTCTATCAGTCCGGTCAGGCTGGTGCCTTCAAGCAGGACTGGATCCATGCAGATTCCAAGGCCCCGATGCTCAAGGCACAGCATCCGGACTTCGAGACTTGGGCGACGAGCGTCCACGCTGACGCCGGTGTCACCTGTGTCGACTGCCATATGCCGTACATGAGAGAGAACGGCCAGAAGTACACCTCGCATTGGATGACGAACCCGCTGAAGACGACGGAAGAGTCGTGCCTCAAGTGCCACGACGAGAGCGCTGAGACGCTCAAGGCGCGCGTCCAGACGATCGGCGACAACACCTTTAAGCTCCAGCGCATCGCTGGCAAGACGGTTGCGCAGGCCCATAAGACCATCAAGGCCGCCATGGATGCCGGTGCGACGGATGAACAGCTCGAAGAGCCGCGTCAGCTCGTCCGCGAAGCGCAGTGGTACTGGGATTGGGTCGCCGCTGAAAATGGCATGGGCTTCCACAATCCGGACAAGATCATGCGCACGCTCGGCCTCTCCATCGACAAGGCACATCAGTGCATCGAGAAGACGAACGCCATCATGAAGGGCAGCCTCTGATCCTTACGGCGATACCTCGGATACAACTCCTATCACATATGGGAAAGCCAGCTCGTTTCTGAGTTGGCTTTCTTTTTGCATATTTGACTGGTTATGATAGAATAAGAGGAAAGTATCGAATGTAAGTACGTTAGAGATGATAGGAAATGGACAAGATAAAATTCACGGAGATGCCGACGGAACACGAGGCCCGTCTCTACCTGACGACCATCGGCGAAGAGGAGATGCTGCCGGGCGGGAGCTGCGGCCCCAAGGTGCGGCCGTATTATGTGCTGCACTACGTCACGAAGGGATGCGGCAGATTCTTTGTCAACGGCATGGCATACCACCTGCAGGCGGGGCAGGGCTTCTTCATTGCGCCTGACTACGAGACGCGCTATGAGACGGATGGTGATGAGCCCTGGAGGTACATCTGGGTCGGTGCAGCTGGTGAGGAGATGAAGCATCTCATGCATGACATCGGGCTCAATCAGGCGAACCCCATCTTCTCGTGCCATCAGGGGGAGCGGCTCATCCGCTGCCTCCACGACATGCTGGAGCACCGCCAGCTGACTTTGACGGACCATTACTATCGCATGAGCACACTCTACCGCTTCATCGCCATCCTCAGTGAAGAGCGTCAGGACCACCGGTCGATAGAGAGCGGCAATTCATACGCTGCAGATGCCATGACGTATGTGCGCCATCACCTGCACGAACACATGAGCACGGCGGACATCGCCGCGACGATGGGCCTCAACCGCAGCTACCTCAGCAGCCTGTTCCGCAGCAAGACGGGCATGACGCTGCAGAAGTACATCCAGACCTGTCGCATGACTCGGGCCAAGTACCTGCTCGAGAGCACGCATCTCTCAGTCGCGAGCATCGCGGAGTCCTGCGGCTACGAGAAGGGCGAGTCGCTGAGTCGGATCTTTCGCCGCATGTACGGCATCGGCCCGGCCGATTATCGCAAGCTCTTTCTGGCAAGCCAGCAGGAGAAGCGGCGTGCGGCAAAAAATAAAAAATAAAATTGTAAAACGCAAAAAAAAGAGCCTGCACATCGCATGCTGACTCGAATGAGGGAAAAATATAAGGGGAGATGGATGAGGGGGGAGCTGACCTTACAGCTCATTCAATCCATCTGCTTTATATGGTAGTACGTTTCGAATGAAAGGGCAAGCCAATCTTGTTGGAAGAATCCCCCCATTTGTTGGGTTGGTCACTCCTCTGTGATATTTTTGCGCAGGTAGGTGCCGCTCTTGCCGCCCGTCTTCTTGTCGAGGTGGATGGACTCAATCTCCATGCCCTTGTCGAGCGCCTTGCACATGTCGTAGATGGTCAGGAGTGCGACGCTGACGGAGTGCAGCGCTTCCATCTCGACACCCGTCTGTCCCGTGACCTTGACCGTGGCGCGCGCCTCGACGGCGCATTCTTCGGGCAGCATCGTGAAGTCGACGCTGCACTTCGCAATCGGCAGCGGGTGGCAGAGCGGGATGACAGAGCTCGTGTTCTTGGCCGCCATGATGCCGGCGATGCGGGCCGTGCCGAGCACATCGCCCTTCTTAGCCGTGCCCTGCTCGATGGCCTCGTAGACCGCCTTGTTCACGCGGATGCGCCCCGAGGCGATGGCCGTGCGGCTTGTCTCCTTCTTCTCGCTGACGTCGACCATGATGGCCTGGCCGCTCTCGTCAAAATGTGTGAGTCCGTTCTCGTATGCCATAAAAGATCATCCTTTCTCATTGCGTATTCGCTGTCTAGAATTTTACCATAGAATGCAGAAGTCAGGCTATCCGTTATCGGCGGACAGCCTGACTTTTCTTGCGATATCCGTATATCAGCACTTGATGCCGGAGCCCTTTCTCGCGTAGAAGAAGTACGTGATGAGGATCGTTACCACCGTGAAGGCGATGATGATGTAGAAGGCCGGTGCGACGCTCTGGAAGTTGGTGTACGACCAGCCGAAGATCTTCGGGATCAGGAAAGCGCCGTAGGCGGCAATCGCTGCCGTGAAGCCCGTGACGAGCGAGGCGTGGAACGGGTTGTCGAAAATGTAGGGGATCATGCGGAACGAAGCGCCGTTGATGAAGCCCGTCGTCAGGAAGAGCAGCAGGAAAGCGCCGAAGAACAGCGCGAAGGCATGCGTCTGGATGCCGAAGAGCACGACGATGCTCGCAGCGAGCATGATGAAGAGCGAGACGAGCGTGACGTTAGAACCGCTGTTGAGGCGGTCGGCGAGCCAGCCGCCGACCGGGCGGATGCCGGCACCGATGAACGGTCCGAGGAAGGCGGCCATCGAGAAGGAGACTTCCGGGAATTCTTTCGAGACGAGCAAGCCGAGTGCGGCGGAGAAGCCGATGAAGGAGCCGAAGCCGCAGGTGTAGATCCAGCACATGAGCCAGGTGTGCTTGTTGCCGAAGATTGAGAGCATGCTCTTCGGGCTCTGCTTCGGCAGCGGCAGATTGTCCATGAACATCCAGATGAGCACGAGCGTCAGGGCTGTCGGCACAGTCCAGAAGTAGCAGACGTTCTGGACGTACATCATGCCGCTTGGCGTCTCGACGCCGGGGCCAAAGAACGAGGAGAGGTTCCAGCCGAGCAGCAGAGGCGCCGTCAGGTAGATCAGCGAGACGCCGAGATTGCCGATGCCGGCGTTGATGCCGAGCGCAAGGCCTTTATGCGCCTTCGGGAAGAAGAAGCCGATGTTGGCCATCGAGGCGGAGAAGTTGGCGCCGGCGATGCCGATGAAGGAGACGAGCAGGACGAACGTGTCGTAAGACGTCGTCGGGTCCTGCAGTGCGCGGCCGAGGCCGAAGAGCGGGAAGAGCAGCAGGGCCGTCGTGATGAAGGCCGAGTTGCGGCCGCCGATGAGGCCCGGCAGGTACGTGTAGAAGAGGCGGCCCGTCGCGCCGACGAGACCCGGCAGTGCAGCGAGCGTGAAGAGCTGTTCATCGGAGAAGTGGAAGCCGGCCATGTTGAGCTTGGCGGCAATCGTCGCCCAGAGCGTCCAGACGACGAAGGAGAGCACGAGGGCCCATGTCGAGGTGTAGAGGTTCTGCTTCGCGATCCTCTCGCCGAACTTCTTCCAGAAGACGGGATCCTCCGGGGTCCAGTTCGCTAGGATCTCCTTGCGCGTGGGATTTGCCCCCAATTTTTTTGTCACAGCTGATTCTGCCATACGTTGACTCTCCTTTTCGTTGAATTTGGTATAAAACCTTGCTAAGCAATAAGGAACGATAAACTCTTTGTCACATTATAGAGGAGATACCTCAAATAATCTGTAAAAAAAATCACGCTATATGTAACAAATATCACGGCACAGGTAAAAACTTTCCCGTATCCTGAACAGGAATACACCGTCCGTGTCGCGAATCAATAGCGATAAGGGATTTATCTGAGATAGAAAAGGGGAATCGATCTATGGAAGAACGGAAGACGAAGCAGCAGGACCAGATGGAGTCGCTCGTGCGCCATTTCTATGAGATACCGGGCAAGGTTGTCATGCTCCACGACGGTGAATATCTCTTCCACGAAGGGGATATGGCGCGCTACTTCTACATCGTGCGCTCGGGCCAGATCTTCATCACGAAGTACGCGATGTCGGGGCGCGTGCTCTCGCTGCGCCTCGCCTCGCGCGGCAGCATCATCGGCGAGCTGCCGCTTTACGAGAAGGAGCCGGTATACATCTTCAATGCGGTGGCGCAGAGTGCGGCAGAGGTCTACGCAATCGAGTTTCCCGTGCTGCAGAGCTATCTCGAGAAGAAGCCGGCGCTCGCGGTCAACCTGCTCAAGATCATGGGGGCGCACATGCGCAAGCAGCACTCGAAGTTCCGCGACCTCCTGCTCTACGGCAAGAAGGGCGCGCTCTACTCGACGCTCATCCGCCTGGCCAACAGCTACGGCAAGGAGATGGACGGCGGCATCCTCATATCGGTGCCACTGACGAACCAGGAGCTGGCCAACTACTCGGCGACGGCGCGCGAGAGCCTCAACCGCATGCTCAGCGAGCTTCGCAAGAGCGATATCATCGAGTACCGCGGCCACTTGATCTTCATCAAGGACATCGACTACCTCAAGGAAGCCATCCAGTGTGAGAATTGCGGCAGGGAAATCTGCAACATTGAATGAGCTGAATCCATACTGCTGAGACGCGAAATGCGCCTCGGCAGATTTTTTTTGCGCAGAAGGGTACGACCGTGATATTTATCACATGAGTGGGAGATAAAATCGGATAAAATGAGATGCAACAGGAGGGTGATGACGTGAGCAATATCTTTACAAAATGGAAGCATCTCATCCCGGTCGAGAAATCGGCGACGGGACATCAGCAGCTCTTTGAAGGCGGCCGTGAATGGGAAGACACCTATCGCGACCGTTGGTCTTTTGACAAGTGCGTTCACTCGACGCACGGTGTCAACTGCACGGGCTCGTGCTGCTGGAACATCTATGTCAAGAACGGGCTCGTGGCCTGGGAGAACCAGGAGCACAATTATCCGGAGACGAGCCCGGACATGCCGGACTTCGAGCCGCGCGGCTGCCCGCGCGGAGCGACGTTCTCGTGGTATCTCTACAATCCGCACCGCATCAAGTATCCGTATCTGCGCGGCGAGCTCGCTGCGCTCTGGCGCGAGGCGCGCAAGGAGCACAAGACGGCTCTTGAAGCTTGGCAGAGCATCGCCAATGATCCCGCCAAGACGAAGCGCTATAAGGAAGCGCGCGGCAAGGGCGGCTTCGTGCGCTCGAGCTGGGATGAAGTATCGGAACTCGTCGCCTCGTCGCTTCTGCACACGGCGATGAAGTACGGCCCGGACCGCAACTTCGCCTTCGCCGTCATCCCGGCGAAGTCCATGCTGTCGTACGCGGCCGGTGCGCGCTTCATGCAACTCATGGGCGGCGCTTCGCTGTCGTTCTACGACTGGTATGCCGACCTGCCGCCTGCAAGCCCGCAGGTCTGGGGCGACCAGACGGATGTGCCGGAGTCCTCGGACTGGTTCAACGCCGGCTACATCATGACCTGGGGCTCGAACGTGCCGCTGACGCGCACGCCGGATGCCCACTTCCTGGTAGAAGCGCGCTACAAGGGCACGAAGGTCGTCTCGATTGCGCCGGATTACGCGGAGTCGACGGCTGTAGCAGACACGTGGATCTCTCTGAAGGTCGGCAGCGATGCGGCCTTTGCCATGGCGATGGGCCATGTTATCCTCAACGAGTACTACTGGGGTGAGCCGGCCGAGTTCTTCACGGAATACACGCGCCATTACACGGACTTCCCGTTCCTCGTGCAGCTTCATAAGCGCGCCGACGGCAGCTATGAGTCGGGCCGCTTCCTCAACGGCAAGGACATGGGCCGCACGGACAAGCACGCGGAGTTCAAGCACTATGTCATCGACGAGCTCACGGGCAGGCTCGTCGTGCCGAACGGCACGATGGGCGACCGCTGGGACAACGAGAAGAAGTGGAACCTGCGCGAGGAAGACCGCGACACGGGCGCGAAGATCGTGCCGCAGCTCTCGGTCTTCGGCCAGTTCGACGAGGTCGTCGAGGTCGAGTTCCCGTACTTCGGCAATGAGCGCGAGGAGCGCGTCATCCGCCGCATGGTGCCGGCCAAGCGCGTCAAGACGAAGGCGGGCGAGATCCTCGTCACGACGGTCTACGACCTGACGCTCGCCAACTACGCCGTCGACCGCGGCCTCGGCGGCGCGTGCGCTTCCTCGTACGACGAGGATGTGCCGTACACGCCGAAATGGCAGGAGAAGTACACGGGTGTCCCGGCTGAGACTTGCATCCACACGGCCCGCGAATTCGCCGACAATGCTATCAAGACGCAGGGCAAGACGATGGTCATCATGGGCGGCGGCATCAACCACTGGTTCCATGCCGACATCGTCTACCGCACGATCCTCAACCTCCTGCTCTTCACGGGCTCGGAGGGCCGCAATGGCGGCGGCTGGGCTCATTACGTCGGCCAGGAGAAGCTGCGTCCGGCAGAGGGCTGGGCGCGCATCATGACGGCCACGGACTGGCAGGCACCGCCGCGCCTGCAGAACTCGACGTCGTTCTACTACTTCGCGACGGACCAGTGGCGCAGCGACGAGGTCGACATGAAGGATCTCGTCTCGCCACTGACGAGCCCGCGCTACCGCCATGCGGCCGACTACAACGTCATGGCCGCTCGCCTCGGCTGGCTGCCGTCTTACCCGACGTTCAACAAGGGCGGCCAGCAGCTGACGGACGAAGCGAAGGCGAAGGGCGAGGACCTCAAGAAGTACGTCGTGCGTTCCCTCAAGGACAAGAGCCTGCAGTTCGCGGCAGAGGACCCGGATGCTCCGGAGAACTTCCCGCGCAACCTCTTCGTCTGGACGGCGAACCTGCTCGGCTCGTCTGCCAAGGGCAACGACTTCTTCAACAAGTACCTGCTCGGCACAGAGCACACGATCTTTGCCGAGGAAGAGGGCCCGACGCGCCCGACGGAGATCAAGTGGCGCGAGCAGGAGGAGCTCCAGAAGCCGGGTGGCGCTGCCGAGGGCAAGCTCGACCTGCTCATCGACATCGACTTCCGCATGGCGGGCACGGCACTCTACTCCGATGTCGTGCTGCCGACGGCCACGTGGTACGAGAAGGACGATATCTCTTCGACGGACATGCATCCGTTTGTCCATCCGTTCCAGGCCGCTGTCGATCCGCTCTGGGAAGCTAAGAGTGATTGGGATGTCTTCCGTACGCTCGCAGAGGCCGTCTCGAAGGTCGCCAAGGAAGCCGAGCTCAAGCCGTATGAAGACCTCGTCGCCGTGCCAATCGGCCACGACAGCGAGGGCGAGACGGCTCAGCCTGAGGGCCTCGTGCGCGACTGGAGCAAGGGCGAGTGCGAGCCCATCCCGGGCAAGACGATGCCGAATCTCGTGCCGGTCAAGCGCGACTACACGAAGACGTATGAGAAGTGGATCGCGCTCGGACCGAATGTCTCCAAGAAGATGGGATCGCTGACGATGACGTGGGATTCCTCCGATGAGTACGAGGAGATTCGCACGCGCAATGGCGTCATCGAGAACAAGGACTTCGTCTCGTACGGCATGCCGTCCATCTACGACGCACGCCAGGCCGTCGAGGCCGTCATGGGCCTCTCGACGACGACGAACGGCAAGGTGGCCGTCAAGGCCTTCAAGAGCCTCAACGAGAAGACGGGCCTCAAGGGCCTCGAGCATCTGGCCAAGGACCGCGAGAACGAGCGCTTCACGTTCGATGAGATCGCTGCGCAGCCGAAGGAGACGATCACATCGCCGACGTTCACGGGCAGCAACCAGGGGCGCCGCTACACGCCATTCACGACGAACATCGAGGAGCTCGTGCCATTCCGCACCGTCACGGGCCGCCAGTCCTTCTATCTCGACCACGAGATGATGCGCGAGTACGGCGAGGCCATGGCGACCTTCAAGCCGATCCTCGACTACCGCCCCATCAAGAATCTCTTGGGCGGCACGAAGGAGATCACGCTCAAGTACCTGACGCCGCACAACAAGTGGTCGACGCATTCGATGTACTTCGACAGCCAGCAGCTCCTGACGCTGTTCCGCGGCGGCCAGACGGTCTGGATGAGCGAGAAGGATGCCAAGGAGATCGGCGTGCGCGACAACGACTGGATCGAGCTCTACAACCACAACGGCGTCGTGACGTCCCGCGTGGCCGTCTCGCCGCGCATCCCGCAGGGCACGGTATTCATGCACCATGCCCAGGACCGCCACATCAATGTGCCGGCCTCGAAGATCACGGGCACGCGCAGCGGCACGCACAACACGCCGACGCGCATCCACATGAAGCCGACGCACATGATCGGCGGCTATGGCCAGCTCAGCTATGGCTTCAACTACTACGGCCCGACGGGCAACCAGCGCGACATGTACGTCGTCGCGCGCAAGATGCAGGGGGAGGTTGACTGGCTTGAAGATTAAAGCACAGATTTCCATGGTCATGAATCTTGATAAGTGCATTGGCTGCCATACGTGCTCCATCACTTGCAAGAATGTCTGGACCAACCGCGAAGGCGCGGAATACATGTATTTCAACAATGTCGAGACGAAGCCGGGCATCGGCTATCCCAAGAACTGGGAAGACCAGGAGAAGTGGAAGGGCGGCTGGAAGCTCGGCAAGGATGGCAAGCTCTCGCTGCGCACCGGCTCGAAGCCGGAGCGCCTGCTGAAGCTCTTCTATCATCCGGACCAGCCGGAGATGGACGATTACTACGAGCCGTGGACTTACGACTACGAGACGCTCATCCACTCCAAGCGCCGCAACCATCAGCCGATTGCCCGCCCGCGCTCGCTCATCACGGGTGAGCGCATGGAGATCAAGTGGGGCCCGAACTGGGAGGACGACCTCGCCAACGGCGAGTCGGCCCGCCAGGACGTCAACCTCAAGAAGATCTCGGAGGACATCACGCTCGAGTTCCACGACCTCTTCATGAAGTACCTGCCGCGCGTCTGCAACCACTGCCTGAATCCGGCCTGTGTCGCAGCGTGTCCGTCGGGTGCCATCTACAAGCGCGAGGAGGACGGCGTCGTGCTCGTCTCGCAGGATGGCTGCCGCGGCTGGCGCCACTGCGTGCCGGCCTGCCCCTACAAGAAGGTCTACTTCAATTGGAAGACGAACAAGGCCGAGAAGTGCATCTTCTGCTTCCCGCGCCTTGAGAACGGCCTGCCGACCGTCTGCTCCGACACGTGCGTCGGACGCCTGCGCTACATGGGCGTCCTGCTCTATGACATGGACAAGGTCGTCGCCGCCGCTTCGACGCGCGATAAGGGCGAGATCTACCACCAGGTGCTCGATGTCATCGCCGACCCCAATGACCCCGAGGTCATCGAGGCTGCGCGCAGAGAGGGCATCTCGGAAGCGTGGATCAAGGCGGCTCAGGAGTCGCCCGTCTACAAGATCGTCAAGGAATGGCAGCTCGGCCTGCCGCTCCATCCGGAGTTCCGCACGCTGCCGATGGTCTGGTACGTGCCGCCTCTCTCGCCGATCACACGCCGCATGGAGGCAAACTGCTACTTGCCGGAAGCCGATGAGATGCGCATCCCCATTGCGTACCTCGCCGAGATCCTCGCTGCGGGCAACACGGCTGTCATGACGCGCACCCTGCAGCGCCTCTTGGACATGCGCGCCGTCATGCGCGCCAAGACGACGGGCGACGACCTGCCTTCTCGCCTCGAGTTCGCGCCGGAGGTCTACGAGAAGATGTTCCGCCTGCTCGGCATCGCCAAGTACAAGGACCGCTTCAACATCCCGGCGGGCATACAGGGAAAGAGCCACGCCGAGATGCGCAAGGAACAGGGCGGCGGCCTCTACACCTGCCCGGGTGGGGGGTGCTGATATGGCTGATGCAGCTGAAATGAAGGATTACCAGAAAGTACTGCTGCTCGCAGCCCATCTCTTCGAGTATCCCGATGCTGCCTGGTGGGCAGACCTAGAGGATTGCCGCAAGGCCCAGCGCGAGATCGAGAATGCTCAGGCCTCTTCGGTCTTCGGCGATTTCCTCGATTTCGTCGAAGAGACGGGGGCGAAGGAGTACGAGGACCTCTACGTGCGGTCCTTCGACTTCTCGCAGAACACGAATCTTTATCTGACGACGCAGGAGCGCACGGATTTCGGCAAGCAGTCGCAGGAGATGCACCACTACAAGGAGCTCTTCCTGGCAAACGGTCTCGACACGCCGAACCAGCTGCCGGATTACCTGCCGGCTCTTCTGGAGCTCTCGGCCGCCCTGCCGCCAGAGCAGGCGGGCAAGGTCCTCGGATCTATCCGCCCGCGCGTCGAGCTCCTGCGCACGCGCTTCATCGAAGCAAAGCTGCCGCATGCCTTCTTGCTCGACATCGTCTTGACAGAAACGGCAGGATTGGAGGTTAAGCCATGAATACATTCTTCTACGGCGTCCTGCCGTACATTGCCCTGACGATCTTCGTCGGCGGCACAATCGTCCGCTACACCGTCTTTGAGCGGGGCTGGACGACGAAGTCCAGTGAGTTTCTCGCCAAGAAGAGCCTCAAGTGGGCGAACCCCGTCTTCCACCTCGGTCTCCTGATGGCCTTTGGCGGCCATTTCATCGGCATCCTCGTGCCGAAGTTCGTCACGGAGGCAGCGGGGACGGATGAAGCGACGTATCACATGATTTCGCTCGCGGGCGGCATCCCGGCTGCCGTCCTGTTCCTCGGCGGTTTCCTCTGGCTCATGAAGCGCCGCTTCTTCGGCACGAGCCGCATGAAGGTCAACACGAGCTCGATGGACAAGCTGCTCTATCTCGTACTGCTCCTGACCATCCTCTCGGGCACCGCGGGCACGCTCTCGAACATCTCGGCCGGCTTTGATTACCGCGAGAGCATCTCGCCGTGGTTCCGCTCCGTGCTCATGCTCTCGCCGGACGTCAGCCTCATGAAGGATGTCCCCGCCATCTTCCAGTTCCACATGTTCATGTGGATGATGACGGCCATCCTCTTCCCGTTCACGCGTCTCGTGCACTGCCTGAGCCTGCCGTTCGAGTACCTCATGCGCAGCAATATCGTCTACCGCCGCAAGTGATTTTTCCTGCAGATGAAAAGCGAAGTCCAGCCGGGCTTCGCTTTTCGCTTTTCTCGGTGTAAACCTGTGCATCTGGCCTGCATGATGGTATAATGGAGGCATATTTTTGTTAGGAGATGAATATATGGAACATGAGAATACAGAGATGAAGCGGGGGCTCAAGAACCGCCATCTGCAGATGATCGCGCTCGGCGGCGCGATTGGCACGGGTCTCTTTTACGGCTCTGCCTCGACCATCGCGCTCGCGGGGCCTGCGGTGATGCTCTCGTACCTGATCGGCGGCATCGTGATCTTCCTGATCATGCGCATGCTCGGCGAGATGGCCGTCGATGAGCCGGTGTCGGGCTCCTTCAGCCACTACGCGACGAAGTACTGGGGACGCTTCCCGGGATTCCTCTCGGGGTGGAATTATTGGTTTAACTACGTGCTCGTCTCGATGGCAGAGCTCACGGCCGTCGGCATCTACATGAACTTCTGGTTCCCCAACCTGCCGCAGTGGATTTCTTCACTCGTCTGTCTCGTGGCCATCACAGCGCTGAACCTCGTCAATGTCAAGGCATACGGCGAGGCAGAGTTCTGGATGGCACTCATCAAGATTGCGGCCATCGTCAGCATGATCCTCTTGGGTCTCGGCCTGATCTTCACGAACGGCCAGCCGTTCCCCGATAACTTCAGCAATATCTGGGAAAACGGTGGCTTCCTGCCGAACGGCCTCTGGGGGCTCGCGCTCTCGATTGCTGTCGTCATGTTCTCATTCGGCGGCATCGAGCTCATCGGCATCACGGCCGGTGAGGCCGAAGATCCGGACCGCACGATTCCGCGTGCCATCAATCAGGTCATCTGGCGCATCCTGATCTTCTATGTCGGCACGATGATCGTCCTCATGGCCCTCTGGCCGTGGAACAAGGTCGGCATGGAGGCGAGTCCGTTCGTCCAGATCTTCAACAACGTCGGCATCCCGGCCGCCGCGCACATCCTGAACTTTGTCGTGCTGACGGCAGCCATCTCGGTCTACAATTCGGCCATCTACAGCAACAGCCGCATGCTCTACGGCTTGGCGGGCACGGGCGAGGCCCCTTCGTTCTTCCGCAAGCTCTCGCCGCGCGGCGTGCCCGTGCGCGGCATTCTCGTCTCGTCGGGCATCACGCTCATCGTCGTCGCGCTCAACTACTTCCTGCAGGGCCACGTCTTCATGTACCTCATGATGATTGCGACGTGCGCCGCCGTCATCAGCTGGGTGGTCATCTGTGTCACACACCTGAAGTTCCGCGCCTACTGCAAGCGGCACAAGAAGGAAACGAAGTTCCACGCTATCCTCTATCCGTGGGCGAACTACCTCTCCCTTGCCTTCCTCGCCGGCGTCATCTTCTTTATGGCCCAGATTCCTGACATGCAGCTCGCTGTGCTCTTCCTGCCGATATGGCTGCTCGTGCTCTGGATCGGCTACTGCCAGTACAAGCGGCATAGGATTTGACCGCTGCAACATGATGTCAAAAAAAGACTGCTTCGCATGAAGCAGTCTTTTTTATTTGGCGCGCGAATCTGCTGGCCTGCCCTGTTGGGCGGCTCGCCAGGCGCGGCGGAATGTGCCCGGCGGCATGCCGATGATCTGACGGAAGACGCGGCTGAAGTAGTTGGAGTCATCGAAGCCGACGCGCAGGGCAATCTCGGTCAGGGGCAGGTCGGTATCGATGAGCAGGGTCTGGGCCTTGCCGATGCGCCAGCGGCGCAGGTACTGAAGCGGGGCGTAGTTGGTCGTGTGCTTGAACGCATGGGAGATGTAGTCGCGGCTGGCGTGGAAATGCTGGGCAATGTCGCGGATGGAGAGGTCTTCGGCATAATGCTCTTCGATGTACGAGCGGGCGTGTTCAACCAAGAGGTTTTCCGGCTCAGCAGCTTTGACGGCCCGCTTCGAGATCTGCTGCCATACAAGATGGACGATGGTCTGGGCTGCTGCATTTGCTGCGGGATATCCGTGCGGCTTGGCGAGGCTGTGTTCAATGATGTGGTAGAGGGTGCGGAGTTCTTCGGCGATGGACTGGCAGGGAATGCAGGGATGAGTGCCGGGCGGAAGCAGTGCATTGGGGCGAGCGCCGGGGCGCTGGAGTCCTGTGACGGCGATGCAGCAGGCATCCGTGAGCGAATCAAGCATCAGACTTTCATCGTGCATGATCTTACTGTCGTAGACGATGATATCGCCGGGCTGCGTATGGCATATCTCATTGCCGACGATATGCGTGCCGTTGCCGGAGAGCATGAAATTGAGCTCGATGCAGTTCTCGTGCTGATGCATCGTGCGGACGCTGCGGTTCCAGTGATAGAAGCCGATGAGGCGCGGTTCCTGCTGGAAGGGGGATGCTTCCTGTTGATTGATGTCGATGGAGACGGGCATACGTTGTTCCTTTCTGGTCTGATAGAGTATTGATCTTGCAAAAAAAAAGCTCCTTTGCAAACATGAAAGGGCAAGGGAGCGGAGGGGGCGGGCTTAATAGAGGCCGTTGCGGCGCAGGATGGGGATGTTGATGTGCTTGTTGAAGAAATTGATCAAAGGTCCCATGCCCAGTGCCATGACGACAGTGCCGATGCCCACGAGACTGCCGAGCAGGAAGCCGATGATGACGGCTGTGCTGTCGAGCAGGATGCGCGCATAGCGGAAGGGCAGGCGTCCGTGCGTCATATCGTCGATGATGCAGCTGAAGGCGTCGTATGGTCCCATGCCGAAGTTCAGGCACATGTAGAGCGAGACACCGAAACAGGAGACGGCCATGCCGCTCAGCAGCAGGATGATGCGGGCAGCGAGATCACTGGCCGGGACTGCGAGGACAGGGGCAAAGATGCTGTAGCTGACGTCGGATACGGACCCCAGCAGGATGAGGTATAAGAATGTGCCGATGCGCAGGTAGCGGCGGCCACAGGTCAGCATCGGGATGAGCAGCAGGACGTTGAAGATCGATACGCAGCTGCCGAAGCTCAGCCCTGTCAGCAGGCTGTAGCCGAGGTTCATGCAGGAATATGGATCGTTGCCGAAAAGGCTCAGACGCAGCAGACTGGTCGAGCAGGCCATGCAGCTGATTGCTGCGGAAAAGAACGCACCACGCTTCAGCAGAGAGGAGGAAAGACCGGTCTGGCTGTTGCTTTTTGCCTCGGCAATGAGCTTCTGATAGAGAATGAGCGGGGATGTCATCATGCTACCCTCCTTCTGGGTGCACAGAAAAGATTACGTCTCAACGATGACTCTATCATACCTGTTTTTCTGGAGAAATTCCTTCACAATCTAGCAAAATGTGAAACCCGCAAAGCCTTGTCTTATCGTGTTCTTTGAAATGATTCGCTGTAAAAACTGGACATTCCTGCTTTCTGGCGGGGAGGTACAGAAAAAGCGGACAGGATGAATTCCTGTCCGCTTTGTTCTCGGGGGTGAATATGCCGCTGTACTGAAATCTGAGATGGGATTACTTGGCGCGCAGCTGCGTGTAGAGATTGACGATCTCTACGGCCATCTCTTTCATGGCCATGCCCGTCATGACGTAATCCTGTGCATGAGAGATCAGGACGTTGAACGGGCCCTGGAGTTCGCCGCTGGCTTCTTTTTGCAGCAATTCTTCCGTCTGGAGTTTGTGCGCTTTGAGGAGATGCTCGTCGGCATCCTTGAGGCATTCCTCTGCTTCACCGAAATTCCCGCGGCGGGCCTGCTTGAGGGCTTCCGCGACCTTCGCGCGCCCGTCACCAGCCGCCGAGATGATTGCGAATGCCACATCTTCTGTCTTTGCCATTTATAATTCCTCCTTATTACTTCTTCAGCAGTTCATTCTCGATGCGCTCGCGTGCTGCTGGAGCCCACTCGTTCATCTTCTCGGGGAAGCCGAAGATGGAGACGCAGGCGATGTTGTCGCCGCCGACCTTCGGCGCATCTGGCTTGAGCTGCTTGTTGGCAAAATCCATCTCGCGCAGTGTCTCGAAGATGCCGTCGAAGTCGACATCGCCCATGCCGAGGTTGAGGTGCTGGTGGACACTGACGTCCTCGCGTCCGCGCTGATTCAGAGAAGGCGGGTTGAGGATGTAGCGGCAGTCGAGCGTCTGGTTGAACGTATCGGCGAACAGGACGTGCGTGAGTTCATCTCCGGCGTACTTGAGCATATGGCGGACATCGCCCTTGCCCTGGTCGTAGAAGAAGCCGTGCGGGGAGGAGTAGACGTAGCCGAGGTTCTTGGAGCGGAAGGACTTGACCATGTCGCAGGCCTCGTCGTTGAGCTCACAGAAATCGTACGGATGCGACTGGATCTCGACGCGCAGACCTTCGCGCTCGATGATCGGCAGCAGCTCTTCCATGGAGCGGAACCACATGCCGTTGCAGATCTCCTGCTGGTTCGGATCGCCGGAGAGTTCCGTGTTGATGACGGGAACGCCCATGTTGACGGCAATCTCAATCATCTTTTTCCAGTTGGCGACGGCCATCTTGCGCTGCTCCTCGGTCGGGCCGGACCAGCGATAGACGCAGATGAAGGACGAGATCTCAACGCCCGTCTCCTTGAGTGCCTTGCGGTATTCTTCTTCACACTCCTTGGAGAACAGTGGGTGCTTGTAGAAGGGATTGATCCGCGGATGCGGGGACTGCTCAATGTACTTATAGCCCCAGTCGGCGACCTGGTGAACGAGATCGTTGATGCTCATCTGTTTGGAAAGCACGTCAACATCGAATGCGATTTTCATGGTAAACCCTCCAATTGCAAAACACGATAAAGTAATATGGATGACCCGCACAGCCTCGCGGGAGGTCTGCGCTGTTTTCTTGCTGTGCTTACAAAATACCATGGCTGAAACGAGTTGTCAAGAATGTTCCGACTACACCGTAACGCTAGTAATGGCGCGGTTTTAGCAGGATTGTACAACTATGGGAGGGGAGCGCTCGACAAGACGGAGTTCTACAGCAGGATTGTGCAAGTTTCACCTTGAAAATTTTTTTGAAAGAAATTTTCGCGTCAAAACAATAGCGATAGATAATAAGAGAGAAGACAAGATTGTGCTATTTTGGCGCTGAGTCGGCAGTTTTTTGCCCACAACAAAGGCAACATGGTGGAATTATTTGGCGGCGTTTCGCCGTATAATGACAGTGCAAGGTCAAACAGACGACCGGGGACACGACAGGGAAAGAAAGGGAGGATTTATCCATGGCAATCCATATCACAGGCGCACCGTGCTGCTGGGGCGTCGACGATGTCAAGAATCCGTATCTGCCACCTTGGCAGAAGGTGCTCTACGAAGCAGGGCAGGCAGGCTACAAGGCCATCGAGCTTGGCCCGTACGGCTATCTGCCGCTCGACATCGACGTCGTGAGCGAAGAGCTCGCGAAGAACAACATCGGCATCGTGGCGGGCACGATCTTTGATGACCTGTTGGATGAAGGAAACTACGAGAACGTCCTTCATCAGGTCGACGATATCTGCGGCATCATCACGAAACTGCCCAAGCTGCCGACGGAGCCGGGGCAGCGTTATCCGGCGCCATATCTGACGGTTATGGACTGGGGCCACGATGAGCGCGACTACAATGCTGGACACAGCGACAGGGCGCCGCGCCTCAGCGATGAAGACTGGAACCGCATGATGAGCCACATCAAGGGTATCGCCGAAAAGGCGGCTTCGTGGGGCGTCCGGGCCGTTGTTCATCCGCATGCTGGCGGTTACATCGAATTTGCCGATGAGATCGACAAGCTCGCACGCGATATCCCGAAGGAAGTTGCAGGTCTCTGCTTCGATACGGGCCATCTGCGGTATTCCGGCATGGATCCGGTCACCTGGCTGCGCAAGTACGCAGACCGTCTCGACTACATCCACTTCAAGGATATCGACGAGAAGGTCTACAACGAGGTCCTTTCGGAGCACATCCGCTTCTTCGAGGGCTGCGGCAAGGGGTCGATGTGCCCGATTGGCACGGGCATGCTCGACTATCCTGCCATCTACAAAGTGTTGACCGAAGAGATTCACTACAATGGCTACATCACCGTCGAGCAGGAGCGCGATCCGCGCAACGTCGCGACGAGCCTGCGCGATGTCAAGGCCAGCTGCGACTACCTGCACAGTCTTGGCTTTGAATGAGACAATCGGATGGATGACGCAGGCCGGCCTGCGCATGATCCTGACAACTATAGATACTGGCCGGCATCATGAATTTTGGGATGGATTTCAAGAGTTTATTCAGACAAAGGAGCGTTTATCATGATCAATGGTGAAAAAGTACTCGATCACCCGATTCGCTGGGCTATGGTCGGCGGCGGCCGCGGCAGCCAGATCGGCTATATCCACAGGAGCGCCGCCCTGCGCGATCGTTCGTTTGAACTCGTGGCAGGCGCTTTCGATATCAATCCGGAGCGCGGCAAGGACTTCGGCATTCAGCTCGGAGTAGCGCCGGAACGCTGCTACCCGGATTACAAGACGATGCTCATGGAAGAGGCAAAGCGCAGCCCTGAGGACCGCATTGAAGCCGTGACGATTGCCGTGCCGAATGGCCTTCATTATGCGGTCTGCAAGGCTGTGCTCGAAGCCGGTTTTCATGCCGTCTGTGAGAAGCCGCTCTGCTTCACGACGGAGCAGGCAGAGGAACTCGTCCATCTGGCTGACAGCAAAGGGCTCGTCGTCGGTGTGACGTACGGCTATTCCGGCCATCAGCTCATCGAGCAGGCCCGCCAGATGGTCCTGCACGGCGACCTCGGCGAGATCCGCCTCATCAAGATGCAGTTCCCGTTCGGTGCCTACAATACGGCAGTCGAAGAGACGAATGCTGCGGCGCGCTGGCGCATGGACCCCGCTAAGGCTGGCCCGTCCTTTGTGCTCGGCGATGTCGGCACGCATCCTCTCTTCCTCGCTGAGACGATGGTTCCTGATTTCGAGATCGAGAACCTCATGTGCACGACGAAGTCCTTCATCCCGACGCGCAAGCTCGAAGACAACGCGTTTGTCATCATGAACCTCAAGGGCGGCGCGCAGGCGACGTGCTGGGCTTCGGCCATCAACTGCGGCGCCCTGCACGGCCAGAAAGTCCGCATCGTCGGCTCGAAGGCTTCTGTCGAGTGGTACGACGAGCGCCCGAACCAGCTGACGTACGAGATCGAGGGCGAGCCGGTCCGCATCCTCGAGCGCGGCGGCGCTTACCTCTATCCTTCGGCTCGTGCGGAGGACCGCATCAGCGGCGGCCACACGGAAGGCCTCTTCGATGCGTGGTCGAACCTCTACCGCCGCTTTGCCATCGCCATGGAGAAGGCCAATAAAGGTGAGAAGGCTGACTTCTGGTATCCGGATGTCCATGCTGGTGCCGAAGGCGTCAAGTGGGTCGAGAAGTGCGTGGAATCGGCCAAGAAGGGTGCTGTCTGGGTCAAATACTGATAAAAGTGCCATATCCCCAACAAAAAGAACCGCTCATTCGAGCGGTTTTTTTGTGCATGCCCTCATATCTTGCGATATGCCTTGCGGTAGTCGCGCGGAGACATGCCGGTGATCTTGTGGAAGGCCTTGTTGAAATAGCTGGAGCTGTTGTAGCCCGTGCGGATGGCGATCTCCGTGATGGGCAGTGCCGTGTCGATGAGTAGGGTCTGTGCTTCACCGATGCGGCGGCGCGTGATGTACTGGAGCGGCGCATAGCCGTAGGCGGCCTTGAAGGCATGGGCGAGGTGGAAGCTGCTGATGTGGAATTCTCTGGCGAGTGCTGCAAGCGTGATGGTCTCGTCGTACGATGCATCGAGGCGGCTGCGCACGGCGTCCATGAGATTGTGTTCCTCGGGCGGCAGCACGATGCTGCGGCTCGTCACTTCCATGGTCAGGAGTAGCAGGGCACAGAGCAGGTGATTGATGCTCTCTTCGGGGTGGCAGCCCTTGCCCTGTGCGCCGCGGTACATGAGCTCGAGCAGATGGCAGAAGGCGGGGAAGAGCTCCTCGGTCTTCTGGACGGGAAGCACGTCCTGCGCCAAGAACTGCCCGGCGGGCAGCTCAGGCAGTCTCAGATTGCGGATGGCTCCAGAGTAGATGGAGAGATTGCGATTCGCGGGGGAGGACTCATCGTGCACGACGCCCTGACCGATCAGCAGCAGGTCGCCCTTCTGCGTGTAGTAGCGCTGCCCGTCGATGATATGGATGCCGCTGCCCTCTGTGATCAGGATGAATTCCGCGACATCCTCATGGCGGTGCATCGTGCGCGGCATCGAGGTGTACAGCGTCTCTGCGCGGTAGAGCGTCGTGAGCCGGGGCATGGCCTCGCCTGTGAAGACGGGGCGGTACTTTGTCGAGATGAATGCCATGGAACAACCTTCTTTCTGCAATGTCTTTTCTATAGTCTAGCAAGCTTTTGTGTATTTTTGAAGGAGAATCGACTGGCCGCTTGATTCCAGCAGATATCCGTGCAGAATAATACAAAAGGCAATGAAAGATAACGTTTTCTAAGACGAAACGAGACAGAAACAATGAAGTATTTTTCTGATAATTCATTTATAATATGACTTGTCAAGAAAAAGAGCGATGTTCCTGCGAGGTGGGAACGGCTAACATAATTTGAGAGGAGAAATGTAACATGGCGGAATCATCTCATCGCAAATACCTCAAGCGTGTCACAGTCGTCTCGACGTTCGGTGGCTTGCTCTTCGGTTATGACACCGGCGTCATCAACGGCGCCCTTGCCTTCATGGCCCGTCCGGATCAGTTGAACCTGACTCCGGCAGTGGAGGGCTTCGTGGCCAGTGGCCTGCTCTTCGGTGCGGCCATCGGTTCGTTCTTCGGCGGCCGTCTTTCGGATGCTGAGGGACGCCGCAAGATGCTGCTTTGCCTGGCAGTCATCTTCTTCTTCGCAGCCATCGGCTGCTCGCTGTCACCGACGGCTGGCATCCTCATCGCCTGCCGCTTCGTCCTCGGCCTGGCAGTCGGTGGTGCTTCGGTCACGGTACCTGCCTACCTGGCAGAGATGGCACCGGCCGACAGGCGCGGCCGCATGGTCACCCAGAATGAGCTCATGATCGTCACGGGCCAGCTGCTCGCCTTCATCCTCAACGCTATCCTCGGCGTCACCTTCGGTGAGGTCGGCCACATCTGGCGCTACATGCTCGCACTCGCATCCATCCCGGCTGTCGTGCTCTGGTTCGGCATGCTCGTGATGCCGGAGAGCCCGCGCTGGCTGCTGCTGCAGGGCCGTGTCAGCGATGCGATGCAGGTACTCAAGAAGATCCGCGATGAGCGCATGGCCATCGCAGAGCTCAACGAGATCCAGGACAGCATCGATTCGGAGAAGCATCTCGACAAGGCTGGTTACAAGGACCTGGCAACGCCTTGGATCCGCCGCATCGTCTTCATCGGCATGGGCGTCTCCATCTGCCAGCAGATTTCTGGCGTCAACTCCATCATGTATTACGGCACGCAGATCTTGACGCAGGCCGGCTTCTCGACGGAAGCCGCACTGATCGGCAACATCGCCAACGGCACGATTTCCGTTGCTGCCACGATCTTTGGCATGTGGCTCATGACGCGTCACGGCCGTCGTCCGCTCATCATGACGGGCCAGATTGGCACGATGGCCTGCCTCTGCGCGATCGGCGTTCTCTCGAATCTGCTTGCCGGCACCGAGATCCTGCCGTTCGTCGTCCTTTCGCTGACTGTCACCTTCCTGTTCTTCCAGCAGGGTTTCCTTTCCCCGGTCACCTGGCTGCTGCTCTCGGAGCTCTTCCCGCTGCGCATCCGCGGCATGGGCATGGGCTGCGCCGTCCTCTGCCTCTGGCTGACGAACTTCTGCATCGGCTCGGCCTTCCCGTCGCTGCTCTACTCGTTCGGCCTCTCGGCTACGTTCTTCATCTTCGCGGCCATCGGCCTTCTCGGCCTCGCCTTCGTCTACAAGTTCGTGCCGGAGACGCGTGGCCGCACGCTCGAGCAGATCGAGCATGACTTCCGCCATCACGGTGAGAAGAGCGTTCACTGCGAAGAGAAAGCTTGATCGTTCCATCTGAATCCATTGCGTGTACAGCACCCCCCCCTTCCCCGCTCCGGCGGCGGGTAGGGGGTGCTTTTTATTGCAGGATATGTCAAGTCGAATCGAGAAATACTTGGTAAGATATAAATAAAGATAAGATACGTGACAGCAGGTGGGAAAAATGGGTGTCGTTTACTACAAGCAGAATAAGAATATCCTCGAGCCGCATCTCTCGTGGGAGGGCATGCGCCTCGTCTACGTGAGCTTCAACGACAGCAAGGAGACCTTGACCCCGACGGCGGTCCACTGTCATGAGAACAATCTCGAGCTCCAGTATATATGCGGCGGACGCGGCAACATCCGGATCGGACGGCGCCTCTACGAGGTGCAGAAGGGGGATATCCTCGTCTACAATCAGGGAAAATTCCACGATGAGAGCGCGGACCCGCAGGAGGGCCTGTGGTTCTACAACTGCGGCGTGACGGGGATCTCCCTGCCCGGACAGAGCGAAGGCGTGCTCATCGAGCGGGACATCTCGCCGCGCCTTCATGCGGGCGAGTTGTCGGAGGAGATCGAGTCTCTGTTCCGTCTCCTTTATATAGAAGTGGATCGCAATCTGCCGAAGAATGATGAGATCACGCAGGCAGTCCTGCGCGCACTCGTCGAGATCATCCTCTACCAGCTGCCGCGGGAAAAGCAGCCGCCGTCCAAGGAGAAGGAACGTCTGCTGATTGACTGCAAGGACTACATCGACTGTCATTTCACGGAAGAGCTGACGGTGGAGAAGCTGGCAGAGCGCTCGCATATGAGTGTCTCGGGCTTTGCGCATCAGTTCAAGAAGATCTTCGGATTCCCGCCCATCCAGTACATCATCCGGCGGCGCATCGGCCAGGCACAGACCTTGCTGATCACGACGGACCTCTCCATCACGGAGGTCAGCGTGCGCGTGGGCTACGACAACATCAGCTACTTCAACAATCAGTTCAAGCGCTTTGCAGGAATGTCGCCACAGAGTTACCGCAAATACAAAGTTGGAGAGCGCCAGTTCAAGAACCTCAATAAACTGGTTCCGCACCTCAACAGCTAGTCTTCAGGAGCGTTTTTGCAGAAACGTGCAAGTCATCGGACTTGCACGTTATTTTTTTGGCGAAAGGGAGCAGGAACGAGAAAGTAATATTCTGAAAACAGAGGTATACTAAAACCATCAAGTGAGAGGAAAACATCCTGAAGAATAAAGAAAAGGAGCATGAATGCGATGAAACTCAGCATGAATCAGGCAACCTGCCTGGAAAAATCCAGTCTTGAAAAGGATCTCGAGCTTTGCGAGAAATACGGCTACGACATGATCGAGCCGCGCACGATGGACGGCATCCCGAACTACCTCAAGAACCACACGATCGATGAACTCGCCGCTTGGTTCAAGAGCCACAAGGTAAAGCCGCTGGCCTTCAATACGCTCTGCTTCTTCAACAACCGCACGCCGGAGGATTACCAGAAAGTCCTGCAGGAGTTGCGCCAGATGTGCGAGTGGGGCAAGAAGATTGGCTGCAAGACGATCATCACGGTGCCGACGGTCGACCTCAAGAAGGTCACGCGCCAGGAAATCCACAAGTCGGCTGTCAAGTGCCTCAAGGAGATGGGCGAGATCGCCGCAGAGTACGGCATGCGCATCTCGGTCGAGTTCATCGGCCATCCGGCTGCTTCCATCAACACGTTCGGTGAAGCTTGGTCGGTCATCGAGGACGTCGACATGGACAACGTCGGCATCACGCTCGACTGCTTCCACTTCCATGGCATGGGCTCGAAGCTCGAAGACCTCGCCAAGGCAGATGGCAAGAAAATCTTCATCGTTCACCTCAACGATACGGAGGACTTCCCGATCGGTTCGCTGCTCGATGAGGACCGCGTCTGGCCTGGCGATGGCTGCATCGACCTCGACGCTATCTTCCAGACGCTCAAGAAGATCGGCTGGCAGGAAGATGTCGTCTCGCTCGAGCTCTTCCGTCCGGAATACTACAAGATGGACCCGGAAGATGTCTATCGCATCGGCAAGGAGAAGTCCGAAGCGGTCATCAAGCGCAATTTCTGAGCTGTGTCGTTGAGTCACTGAGTCATTCAGAAGTATCATTTTTAAGATATATGAGGAGGAATCATCATGTTACATGTAGGTGTCATTGGTTGCGGTGGTATGGGCAGAAGCCACATTGATCGTCTGACGAATCGCACGCAGGGTGCAGAGGTTGTCGCCGTTGCGGATATGGTGGACGCACTCGTCGAGAAGGGTGCTGCTATCGCCGGCCCGAACTGCAAGAAGTACAAGAGCGAAGCCGACCTCATCAACGATCCGGCCGTCGATGCCGTCTTCATCGTCACGCCGGGCTTTGCCCACAAAGAAGCACTGCTTATGGCCATCAAGGCTGGCAAGCGCATCTTCTGCGAGAAACCGCTTTGCACGACGGCTGAGGATTGCCTCGAAGTCATCGATGCAGAAGTCAAATCCGGCAAACACCTGATCCAGCTCGGCTTCATGCGCCGCTACGACAAGGGCTACAACGAGGTCAAGGCTGCCCTCGATTCCGGTGAGTACGGCTCGCCGCTGCTGCTGCACTGCACGCACCGCAATCCGGAAGTACCGGACAGCTATACGACGGCCATGGCTGTCCATGATACGGCCATCCATGAGATCGATGTAACGCATTGGCTCGTCAACGACGATTTCGTCTCGGCACAGGTCATCATGCCGAAGGTCACGAAGTATGCGCACACGGAACTCGCTGACCCGCAGCTCATGATCCTGCAGACGAAGAGCGGCATTGTCGTCGAGGACGAAGTCTTCGTCAACTGCAAGTTCGGTTATGACATCAACTGCCAGGTCGTCTGCGAAGATGGCGTCATCGAGATGCCGCAGCCGCTCTATCCGACGTACCGCAAGAACGCACAGATCTCGCAGACGATCGATACGGACTGCTTCGTCCGCTTCTACGGCGCCTATGACGAAGAGGTCCAGAACTGGGTCAACGAGGCAGCTGAAGGCGTCATCGGCGGCCCGAACGCTTGGGACGGCTATCTCGCAGCTATCACGGCAGATGCCCTGGTACGCGCTCAGACGAGCGGCAAGGTCGAGACGATCACTCCGGCCAAGGAGAAACCGGCATTCTACGCCTGATTTCCCGACTACTCTTTCCCACTCCTTGAAAATTCATTTCCCCTTTTACTTGTACTGTTGTTCTCTGTTCCAAGAATCGTTTCTTTGGTCCGTCGCCCGCGAGGGCTGGCGGGCCTTTTCTTTTGGACAGAAGTCAGTGGAAATTTTAGTGCGGTTGTAGTATACTGCAAGTGAGAAATCAATGGAAATCCTTATGTTTACTTTTGAATAACGATTTATGGAGGAATTGAAACATGGAAAAACATATGCTGATCACGATTTCGCGCCAGTTCGGCAGCGGCGGCCGTGAGGTCTCGAAAATCCTGGCCAAGAAACTCGGCGTGCGCCGTTACGACAAGAAGATCGTCGAGATGGCTGCCGACAACATCGAGGAGGGCATGGACCCGAAGGAAGCCGTCGAACTTTCGTACAACACGCCGTCGAACTGCCTCGGCAACCTCGGCGATTACGGCTATGAGCGCGTGGCGCGCCACAACCGCATGTACATCGAGCAGGCCAAGGTCATCCTCGGCGTGGCGGAGAAGGAGAGCGCTGTCTTCCTCGGCCGCTGTGCAGATTACATCCTCAAGGACAAGCCGAATTGCTATTCGTTCTTCATCTATGCAGATGATGACTTCCGCGCACAGCGCGCCAAGACGGACTACAATGGGGCGACGCTTGACCAGCTCAACAAGGAAGAGAAACGCCGCAAGCAGTATTATGAGTTCTACACGGGCCAGACCTGGGGTGCTCCAGAGCACTACGACCTCATGATCAACACCTCGAACATGGCGCTCGAGGATGTAGCAGATTTCATCCTCGACTACATCAAGAAGAACCCGAGAGGCTGAGTAGCCTCTTCTCTCAGAACTGCCGCAGCCTGCGGCAGTTTTTTTGTGTGAGGACGCGCGGGCCAGCTTCGCTTTTCTTTCGGATTGATACGGAAGTCGGCGCAAAGGGCGGCAAACACAAGCAATAAATTTTGATTATGACAGAGACTTTTCAGAATAAATTTATTTTAGGAGTTTTTGAGGGAAATGGTTTTACTTATGCCGTTAAACAGTGTAGAATAAGGATAGACAGGGGCAAGAAAACCCCTTTGAAACAGGCCGAGACATGATGCTGCAGCGGTTCGGTGCGCGGCGGCATCTGTCTGAATAGATAGTAGGGTACTAAAAGAATAGGTGGGGATTATCACATGTTAAAGAAGACGAAAATTATCTGCACGCAGGGTCCTGCTACGGAGAGACCGGGCGTAGTCGATGCACTGATTGCAAACGGCATGAACTGTGCACGCTTTAACTTCTCCCATGGTGACCACGCAGAGCACCTCAACCGCATCAACATGGTGCGCGAGGCTGCCAAGAAGGCCGGCAAGGTCATTTCCCTGATTCTCGATACGAAGGGACCGGAGATGCGCCTCGGCGAGTTCAAGGACGGCAAGGTCATGCTCGAGAAGGGCAATCAGTTCACGCTGACGTATGAGGACATCCCGGGCGATGAGACGCATGTCTCCGTCAACCACAAGGGCCTCTACACGGAAGTCAAGCCGGGTGACACGCTGCTCCTCTCTGATGGCCTCGTTGCCCTGAAGGTCGATGAGATCCGCGGCAAGGACATCATCACGACAATCCAGAACAGCGGCAAGATGAGCACGAAGAAGCGCGTCGCTGCTCCGGGCGTATCCCTTGGCCTGCCGCCGATCTCGGAGCAGGATGCAAAGGACATCGTCTTCGGCTGCGAGCAGGACATGGATTTCGTCGCTGCTTCCTTCATCCAGCGTCCGGAAGACGTCCTGGCCATCCGCAAGCTCATCGAGGAGCACAAGGGCCACATGGAGATCCTGCCGAAGATCGAGAACCTCGAAGGCGTCAAGAACTTCGATGCAATCCTCGAAGTCTCCGACGGCATCATGGTCGCCCGCGGTGACCTCGGCGTTGAGGTCCCCGCTGAGGACGTTCCGCTGATCCAGAAAGAGATCATCCGCAAGTGCAACAAGGCTGGCAAGCCGGTCATCGTCGCTACGCAGATGCTCGACTCCATGGAGCGCAACCCGCGCCCGACGCGCGCTGAGGTCTCCGATGTCGGCAACGCTATCCTCGATGGTACGGACGCCATCATGCTCTCCGGCGAGACGGCTTCCGGCGATTACCCGGTCGAGGCTGTTTCCACGATGAACCGCATCGCTTGCCGCATCGAGGAATCCCTCGAGTACAAGGATCTCTTCGTCGAGCGCGGCTTCGAGCACAGCCAGAGCCGTACGCGCGCCGTCGCACATGCTACGGTACAGATGGCTTACGAGCTCGATGTCCCGGCTATCATCACGCCGACCGACAGCGGCTACACGACGAAGATCGTATCCCGTTACCGTCCGAAAGCAGCTATCGTTGCCTACACGCCGCATGAGAAGGTCGTCCGCCAGCTCAACCTCCGTTGGGGCGTATACCCGATCCTCGGCACGCAGTGGAAGGACGTCGACGAGATGATCGCGAACGCTGTTTCCGCATCCGTCAAGGATGGCTTCGTGAAGCGCGGCGACACGACGATCATCACGTCCGGCATCAAGCTCCAGAGCAAGACGAGCGTCGGCAACAACACGAACATGATCCGCGTCTACAAGATCTGATTGCAGGATAGCGCATATCCTGGTCTATCTCGTTGACCGAGAAGAGGCCACCGGCAGAGCCGGTGGCCTTTTGTGTCCGCTACGGAGAGATAGGCTGTACAGCTCAAAAAAATTTCTACAAATCGATTGAGAATACTGTTACAATGTGATACAATAAAGAAAGAATTGGAATAAATAAAAGGAGGAGTATCTATGGGTTGGCTGGATACGATGACGCCGAAGCCAGGTGGCAGTCGCCATTGCAGCGATGATTACATGTACATGGTACATGGCGCGTATGTCGTGGCTGAAGCAGATGACAAGACCGTTTATTTTTCCGCAAAATATTCAAGTAAGTGCTATAATGGCATTCCTCTCTCCCGCCAGAAAAGCGAGAACTCGTCAGAGATGCGGGGCAACTGAACGCTGCGGGGAAGGGAATGAGGCATACGATGCAGTAACGGACGTACAACGACAAGCATGAAGATGGCTGGAACCTCTGTGTAGCAAAGGTTTCAGCCATTTTTATTGCGGAGGGAATGCATTGTATGGTATGATAAAGGAGTAATTTGTTCCGCATTTTTAAGGGGGCCAATCTTTTGCTTACCATTTTAATGATACTCGATGCGATTGTCTGCATCATCCTGATTGCATCGATCCTCGGACAGGAAGCCAAATCCGCCGGCATGGGCGGCATGGGCGGCGGTGCGGATACCGTCTTCTCGAGCAAGGCGCGCGGCATGGACGCGTTGCTCGCTCGCGTGACGGTCGTCTTCGCCATTCTGTTTGCGGTCATCACCATCGTGATTGCACGTATGACGAACTGATATGATGATGATCATCCCCTGCTCTCCGGCAGGGGAAATTTTCTTGCATAGGGGGTGCTTGCCATGATCATGGAAGGGGCAGAGCCCTTTTTCCTCCCGGGAGGCAGCATGGGAGTCCTGCTCGTCCATGGCTTCACGGGGCTGCCGGCGGAGCTCTCGATGATGGGGGAGTACTTGCAGCAGCGGGGCTGCACCGTCCTCGGTGTGCGTCTGGCCGGCCACGGTACGACAGTCGAGGACATGAGCCGCATGACGGCTGAGGACTGGCTCGATTCGGTCCGCGACGGCTATGCCCTGCTCAGGGGTTCATGCGAGCGCGTCGTCGTGGCTGGCCATTCGATGGGCGGCCTGCTCGCTTTGCTGCTGGCAGCCGAGAAAGCCGGCAAGGACACGGGACTTGCCGGCGTCATCTCGATGGCGGCGCCCATCTACATCGCAGAGGAGCGGGGCATCGCACAGCTGCCGCCGCGCGAGCTCTGCCGCGGCAAGTTCGTCCCCAAGGCGAGACGGCGCCTCAGGGATGTGCCGCCTGCCGTCAACCACACGTACCGCTTCATGCCCCTCGAGGGCGTCTACGAGATGCTCGCGCTCATCGAGCGCACGAAGGCGGCCCTGCCGGGCCTCAAGCTCCCGGCGCTCATCCTGCACAGCCTCAACGACAGGACGGCGGATGCGGAGAGCGCCATCTACATCCGGGAGAATCTGGGCAGCGCGCAGAAGAGGCTCGTCTGGCTCAAATCGTCGGGCCACCTGATCCCGCTCGGCGAGGAGAGGGATATCGTATTCTCGGAGTCGGCTGCCTTTATCGGGGCGCTTGCCGGCGGCGGGGCAGAAGCGGATCGATAGAACAGGCAAAGACCTGATGAGAAGAAACGGATAGACAGATTGTTGGAGAAAAGAGTATGGATTTAAAAGAACGAATTTTAGCGTACATGCATGAAGAGGCGTACCGCCCGCTGCCGGCCGAGGAGCTGGCCGACGGGATGCAGCTGACGCCGGAGGACCTCGTACAGTTCGATGCAGCGCTTGAAGAATTGGAAAAAGAGGGCGCGATCATCAAGAATCGCAGCGACCTCTACGGCATCCCGAGCCGCATGCACCTCGTCGTCGGCCGCCTCTCGATGACGGCCAAGGGCTTCGGCTTCATCATCCCGGATGTGCGCGATTCCGAAGAGGAGACAGATGTCTTCGTGCCGGGCGCGGACCTCAATACGGCCATGCACGGCGACCGCGTCGTCGCCCGCGTGACGCCAGCTCAGGAGGAAGGCCGCTCGCGCGAGGGCGAGATCATCCGCATCCTCGAGCGCGCGAACGAGAAGATCGTCGGCACGTTCGAGAGCAGCAAGACGTTCGGCTTCGTGACGCCGGACAACACGAAGCTCAGCCAGGATATCTTCGTGCCAAAGAAAGCATTCCACGGCGCGAAGACGGGCAGCAAGGTCGTCGTCGAGATCACGAAGTGGCCGGACCGCCGCCGCAATGCGGAGGGCAAGGTCATCGAGGTGCTCGGCAAGGTCGGCGACCCTGGCGTCGACGTTCTTTCGGTCATGCGCCAGTACGACCTCTCGGAGACGTTCCCCGAGGACGTGCAGGAGGCAGCCGATAACGTGGAGCAGGAGCCCTCGCCGGAGGAGTACAGAGGCCGCCGCGACCGCCGCGACCTGCCGATCGTCACGGTCGATGGCGAGGATTCGAAGGACCTCGATGACGGCGTCTTTGCGCGCCGCAATCCGGACGGTTCCTTCTTCCTCGGCGTCTACATTGCCGATGTCAGCTGGTATGTGCGTGAGAATCAGCCGCTCGACCGCGAGGCACGCGAGCGCGGCACGAGTGTCTATCTCGTCGACCGCGTCATCCCGATGCTGCCGAAGGAGCTCAGCAATGGCATCTGCAGCCTCAACGTCGGCGTCGACCGCCTCGCGATGGCCTGTGAGATGCAGATCTCGCCGGAGGGCGAGGTCACGAGCTACGAGATCGTGCCGACTGTCATCCACGTCTACCGCCGTCTGACCTACAACATTGTCAACAAGGTCCTCGTCGACAAGGCAGAGCCGTTCCTCTCGGACAACCAGGACATCCGCGAGATGCTCGAGACGCTTGAAGCACTGCGCCATGTTCTCAAGGCCAAGCGGCATCGCCGCGGCTCCATTGATTTCGATGTGCCGGAGGTCAAGGTCAAGCTCGACGACAAGGGCCATCCCGTCGCGCTCATCAAGCGCGAGGGCTCGCTGGCGGAGTCCATCATCGAGGAGTGCATGCTGATCGCCAATGAGACGGTGGCGCGTCACATGGACACGAAGCAGCAGCCCTTCATGTACCGCGTGCACGAGCAGCCGTCGGATGAGAAGATCGAGCGCCTCAACAACTTGCTCGGAGCATTTGGCCTCTTTGTTCATCAATCGGAGACGGGCGATATCAAGCCGGTGGATGTCCAGCAGGTACTCGAAAAGGTCAAGGGGAAGCCGGAGGAGCGCATCATCAGCACGGTAGCCTTGCGCTCGATGCAGCAGGCGCGCTACAGCGACATGAGCCTCGGCCACTTCGGCTTGGCCGCGCGTTATTACACGCACTTCACCTCGCCAATTCGCCGCTATCCGGATCTCATCGTGCACCGTCTGCTGCGCGAGACGTTCGCGACGGGCAGCATCCCGGCTGAGCGCCAGGCGAAGCTTCGCACGATGCTGCCGGAGATCGCCGATCACGCTTCGGAGCGCGAGCGCATCGCGATCGAAGCGGAGCGCGAGACGACGGACATGAAGAAGATCGAGTACATGGCGCAGTTCGTCGGCGAGGAGTTCACCGGCATCATCAGCGGTGTCACGGCTTTCGGCATCTTTGTCGAGCTCGACAATGGCGTCGAGGGACTCGTCCACGTCTCGACGATGGTCAACGATTACTACGAGTACCGCGAAGAGCAGTTCGCGATGGTCGGCGAGCGCACGAATAAGGCGTACCGCCTCGGCGATGAGGTCGAAGTCCTGCTCGTGCGCGCGAACGTCGAAGAGCGCAACCTCGACTTCGTGCTCAAGGACAACGGCGCCTATGACCCCCTCGCGATGAGGAATGCCGTGCGCGGCGGCCGCAATAAGGGGCCGAAGCCGGCGAAGACCGACAAGGTCGATAAGAACGACAAGAACGGCAAGGCGGACAAGGGCGGCCGCCAGGAGGCCAAGAAGCGCCCGGCACGCCGTCCCGTCGACGACATCATCGCGGACCTGCCGGCAGCAGAGGGCGAGGAGAAGCCGAAGAAGAAGCGCAGCCACGGCAAGAAGAACCGCGGCGCCTCGGGCGAGAAGCTCTCGCGCCCGGACCATGGCCGCGCCCCGCGCGAGAAGCGTGAGAAACGCGAGCGCGATCACGGCAAGGGCAGGGAGCGTTCCGGTAACCGCCAGGAGCGCCGTGACCGCGAGAATGGCCGCGGGGAGCGCGACTACCATCGCGTCACGGTGACGGGCCTCAACAGCGCCGTCTGGCCGGACCCGCCGGGATACCACGAGCGCAAGCTGCGCGAAGAGGCGCGCGCCGAGAAGGCAAAGGCCGCCCCGAAGCACCGCCCGCGCCCGCACCGCAAGACAGAGGGCGGCACGACGTCCAATAAATAAGACCAATGAAACCACTCAGGTGAGATAAATGGGAAGAAAGAATGCAGGTATCAAGACGGTCTGCGAGAACCGCAAGGCACGCCATGATTACTTCATACACGAGACATACGAAGCCGGCATCGCGCTGCAGGGAACAGAAGTGAAGTCCCTGCGCGCAGGCCGCGCCAACCTCAAGGACAGCTATGCGAGCATCCAGGATGGCGAGCTCTTCGTCGAGAATCTCCACATCAGCCCGTACGACCAGGGCAATATCTTCAACCACGATCCCCTGCGCCGCAGGAAGCTCCTGATGCACAAGGCCGAGATCGTGAAGCTCTTCGCTAAGACCCGCGAGAAGGGCTTCACGCTCGTGCCGCTCAAGATCTACTTCAAGCACGGCCGGGCCAAGATGGAGATTGCACTGGCCTCCGGTAAGCACAACTACGACAAGCGCCAGGACCTCCACGAGAAGGCCGCCAAGCGCGAGATCGAGCGCGCGCTCAAGGATCGCCAGCGCTACTGACAAAAAACTCCTGCCGCTCCGCATTTGCGGGGCCGGCAGGAGTTTTTTGTCAGTAGCGCGAATTACTCAGTAAGGAAGTATGTATGTTGAGAAGAGGTGATTATCATGAAAGATCTGGGGGAAAAACTTGGTCGCACGCTGGCCATCGCCTTGCTTGTCGGTGCGGGCAGCGTGATCTCGGCGGTCAGCGCTGTGCCAGATTGCTTGCAGGCCGCTGAGGCGGCATCGGCAGCGGCCGAGAGGCAGGAGCATATCCAAGAGGTTGCTGGGAATGCTCTCGTGACAGTGCGCCAGCACAATGTGGCACTCAGGGACTATCAGGGCAGGGAGCTCCACACAGGCAAATACCTTGAACTGGCCGCAAAGCCTGGGGCAAGCCATGCGCTGCGCCGGTCGCTAGCGCGCTGGAATGATGCGGAGCGCACGCGCTGGGCAGGCGACGAGAAGATGCTCAGGAATGCCGTGCACTTCACCGAGGAGAACGGCATCCCGATGTATGCGCCGTATTACATGGGCCATTCCATCGCGGGCTGGGGACGCGTCGACGATGCGGTGCTGAGTTTCTGCACGCGCACGGAGTCCTATACGGGCGGCGCGCATCCGAATCACGCCTATCAGAGCTGGAATTTGGATCTCCGGACGGGCGAGCCCATCGCGCTTCGCGATATCGTCACGAGCCGAAGGGCCTTCCTGACGGCTGTGGCGGCGGCGTTTCGCGCGCAGTATCCGGGGCGCGAAGATGAGACATTCCGGCGCACGATCGACGCGCAGCTTGAGTCCATCTACCCGTACCTCGACTGGGATCAGTCCACGGTCTGGATCATGTTGCCCGGAGGCGGTATCCGCGTCTACTACAGCGCCTACGAGCTCGCACCGTACGCTGCCGGCGACTTCATCCTGACGCTGATGCCCGAGGGAAATCCGGGGCTCTTCAAGGCGCGCTGATATGCGTGCATGAAAAATGAAAAAATCCCATCCATCAGATAGCAGTATCTGATGGATGGGACTTTTTTTACGGGCTCAGGCCTCGACGGCTTCGCCGCGGGAATCTTCGATCTTGCCCTGGAGGTCGTGGTCGGTCATCGCGCAGACGGCGGAGTCGGACCAGACGTTCTCGGCCGTCTCGATCATGTCGATGATCGTGTAGATCGGCAAGATGACACCCATGAGGCCGAGCGGTGCGCCGAGGGAGCTCATGAGCGAGAGCGTCAGGAAGTAGCAGCCCATCGGGACGCCGGCGTTGCCGATGGCGGCGAGGACGGCGACGAAGAGCCACGTGATCATGGTGCCAATCGAGAGGTCAAAGCCGGCGTTCTGCATGACGAACAGCGACGTCACGAGGATGAAGGCCGCACAGCCGTTCATGTTGATCGTCGTGCAGATCGGCAGGACGAAGCGCGAGACGCGCGGGTTGACCTTGAGGCGCGCTTCAGCAGAGGCGAGCGTGACAGGCAGCGTGCCGGCGGAGCTCTTCGTGAAGAGAGCGACGGCGATGGCCGGTGCCATCTTGCGGAAGACGTAGAGCGGGTTGAGGCCGCGCGCGAGCAGGAAGAGCGGGATGACGATGAAGAACTGGATGACGTTGCCGCCGAGCACGACGAGCGTGTACTTGCCGAGTGCACCGACGATGACGCCTGCTTCAATCTGCGAGGAGAGCTGTGCGGCAAAGGCGAGGATGCCAGTCGGCAGAGCCCAGAGCAGGGCGCGGATCAGCGTGAAGAGGAGTTCCTGCAGGCCGTGGATGCCTTTGAGGAGCACGGCGCGGTTTTCCGTCTTCGGCATGAAGGCGAGCGCGAGGCCGACGGCCGCGGCAATCAGCATGACGGACAGGACATTGCCGGCGAGGAACGGCTGCAGCATGTTGTTCGGGATGACCGAGAGGAAGTGGTCGTAGTAGGAGAGGGAGCCGAGCTTCTGCATCGGGACATCCGAGGCACCGGCGCCGATGAGGTCAGCCGGCAGATTGCCCGGCGCGATCCAGAGGTAGAGGATGAGGCCGATGGAAGCGGCGGCAATCGTCGTCAGCAGCGTGTAGGTGACGGCATGCGCGAAGATGCGGCCCGTGTCCTTCTTGGCGCCGAGCGCCGAGAGCGTCGTGATGACGGCAAGCGCGATGGTCGGCACGGCGATGAACTGGAACAGGCGCGTGAAGACCGTGGCCACGAAGTTGAAGAGCTCGTTGAGCGCAGGAACCTGCAGCCAGCCTAGGATGGCGCCGACAATCAGAGCGGCGAACCAGAGGATCATCTGCTTGGCCTGCCCGCCCTTGCGCTGGCGCAGGGCCTCGTCTTTCGCGAGGTCGACGGAATCTTTATTGGGATTTGCCATAATATACCTTCTTTCGTTGATTCAATCGTGGATGATGGCTAAGTGCTTGTAAAGCATATATGATTAATATGTGATACATTATAGATGGATTGCGGCGACCTGTCAAGAGTGAAAATCACCATTTTGGCAATCGTGCCTTTGACAGAGTGGAAATGTCATTGCTATACTGGACCATAGTATCACATGACAGAGAAAAGAGAAAGATAGAAAGAGAGGCGGATGATATGGAAGGACAGGACGAAAACAAGCAGCAGGAGAAAGTGCACAAGCGGCGCATCCACTACAGCGGGCGCTATCCGCGCCACTTCGCGGAGAAATACAAGGAGCTCAACCCGGAGAAGTACGGGGAGGAGATCGCTCACGTGCGCGCCAAGGGGAATACGCCGGCTGGCACGCACATCCCCATCATGGTCGAGGAGATCCTCGCGATTCTCGCGATAAAGCCGGGGGAGCGCGGCTTTGACGCGACGCTCGGCTACGGCGGCCACACGATGGCGATGCTCGAGAAGCTCGAGGGCAGAGGCCACCTCTACGGCGGCGATGTCGATCCGATCGAGTCGGCCAAGACGGAGGCGCGCATCCGCGCGAAGGGCTATGGACCTGAGATCTGGGAACGCCGCCTGATGAACTTCTGCGAGATCGACAAGCTAGTAGAGGAGGCCGGCCCTTTTGACTTCGTGCTAGCCGACCTCGGCGTCTCCTCCATGCAGATCGACAATCCGGAGCGCGGCTTCACCTACAAGTCGGACGGCCCGCTTGACCTGCGCCTCAACCCGCAGGCGGGCATTTCGGCGGCGGACCGACTGCGCGAGATGACGCAGGCGGAGCTCGTCGGCATGATGCAGGAGAACGCCGATGAGCCGTATGCCGAGGAGATCGCGCGCCAGATTGTCCGCGCAGAGAAGCGTCGGCCCATCCGCACGACGCGGGAGCTCTACGCGGTGATCGAGGCGGCTCTCGAGAAGGTGCGCCTGCAGCGCGGCGCGGACGGCAGGCAGCCTGATCGACGCGACGTCATCCGCAAGAGCAGTGCCCGCGTCTTCCAGGCCCTGCGCATCGATGTCAACCACGAGTACGAAGTCCTCTACGAGTTCATGGAGAAGCTGCCGTTTGCGCTGGCACCGGGCGGGCGCGCCGCCATCCTGACGTTCCACTCGGGCGAGGACCGCATCGTCAAGAAGGCGTTCAAGGCGTTCCACCAGCAGGGCATCTACCAGGACATCGCGCGCGATGTCATCCGGCCAAGCCGCGAGGAGTGCTACAACAACAGCCGCGCGCACTCGACGAAGTTGCGCTGGGCCATCCGCGCCGAGTGAGCCGCGCTTGTGACTGGCTCACGGACTTCGCGCCTGACACTTGCTATACTGGACGGATAAACGTCCGCATAGCGGACGATGGACGATGATGGAACTGAAAAGTGAGATTGAGAAAAGCAAGAAAGCAAGCAAGAAAGGAAGTTCCTGGATGACGATGGAGAAGACAGATCTTTTGGTGATTGGCGCAGGCCCTGCGGGCATCTCAGCGGCGCTCTATGCGAGGCGCGGCGGCCTCTCTGTGACGGTCGTGACAAAGGGCATTGAGACGGGCGGCCTCTCTAAGGCGGAGAAAATCGAGAATTACTACGGCTTTGCTGAGCCTATCTCCGGCAAGGAGCTCCTGCGCCGCGGCGCGGCAGGTGCCAGACGCCTCGGCGTGGAGATCGTCGAGGAGGAGCTCTTGGCGCTCTCCTTCAACGATACGTTCGACGGCTTCAAGGCTGCTTCCCGTCAGCACGAGTGGGAGGCATCGGCCGTCGTTCTTGCTGCCGGTGCTTCGCGCCGCACGCTGCCGATACCGGGGATAGCAGAATTCGAGGGCAAGGGTGTGAGCTACTGCGCCATCTGCGATGCTTTCTTTTACCGCGGCAAGAAAGTCGCCGTCATCGGTTCGGGCGAGTACGCCGTGCATGAAGCACAGGTCTTGCTGCCGCATGCCGAGAAGGTCACGCTGCTGACGAACGGCGAGCCGCTGACGGCGGAGGTGCCCGATGATGTGGCAGTATGCGATGGCAAGATCGCAGCCGCGGAAGGCGCGGAGCGCGTCGAGCGCGTGCGCTTTGCAGACGGCGAAGTGCTGCCGCTCGACGGGCTCTTCCTCGCCATCGGCACGGCGGGCAGCTCGGAGCTGGCGCGCAAGATCGGTGCCATGCTCGACGGTGCCGATGTCAAGGTGGACGTGCATCAGGCGACGAATGTGCCGGGCCTCTTTGCGGCAGGTGACTGCACGGGCGGTCTGCTGCAGGTGGCCAAGGCCGTTCATGAGGGGGCCGAGGCCGGTCTCTCCGCGCTGCGCTATGTGCGCAGCAAGCGCAATGCCAAGTGATGGCACATGATGATACGATGGTTTTACGAGAAAGAAGGATGATTTCTTGACGACAAAACGATGGCTCGGTGTCCTGGGCTTCACGATTTTCGGTATCCTGCTCTTCGCGAGCTGGCTGCTTCCGGGGCAGATGGGCTTCTGGTATGGACTCGACAGCTCGGTATTTTTCTTCTTCAATCATTTGATCGGGCAGAGCCAGGCCCTGCTCTATCTGGTGGCCTTCACGAATCTGCGCCCGTTCGATGCAGTGGCCTTCCTCTTCATGCTGGGAATCTTCTACCACTACTACCGCCAGCAGGATGCCAAGGGCAGGCGCTGGATGCTCTGCATCGGCCTGACGATGCTCGTGACGGCCGTGATCGCGAAGCAGTTCGATATGATGCTCGGCTTTGAGCGGCCGAGCGCGACGAAGTTCTTCACCCTGCAGGGGGTGCCCGTGCTGCGTGTCTCCGAGCTCACGGGCTGGCCGGCCAAGGACTGGTCGAGCACGAGCTTTCCAGGCGACCACGGCATGATGCTCTTGATCTTCACCTTTTACATGCTGCGCTATTTCGGCAAGAAGGCCTTCGCGGCGAGCCTGTTCGTCGTCATCGTCTTCTCGATGCCGCGCATCATGTCGGGGGCACACTGGCTGACGGATGTCGTCGTCGGCTCCGGCTCCATCTGCAGCATCGTCCTGAGCTGGATGCTCCTGACACCGGCATCGGACCGCATCATTGCGCTGTTTGACCGCTATCTGCCGCATCAGGACAAGGCCAAAACGAAAAACTGAATCTTGTTTTCAGCAGTGCAGTCCACGAGGCTGCGCTGCTTTTTTGCTGGATACCTATTCTGCTCAGAGGAAATCCTGTGCTATAATGAAAGGAAAGGTTTTGGAAAAGGGTGAACATACTTTGGATCAAAAGTCATATGAGCTGCTGCAGACGAGTATCGTTCAGGGCGCGGACGGACTCGGCCAATATTTAAAGAAGATTCTGAGCAAGCCAATCCTGCTGGTCACGGGGAATGGCAGGGAGTTCTATCCGGAGCGGATTCCCGTGGCGGAATCCATCCGCAAGATCCTCTGCCATATGCCATCTTTTCAAGACGAACAGTATTATTACATACATGACAGGCGCCTGCTCGTGTTGCAGGAAAGCCTGCCGCAGGAGGAGTTGCGCCTCTTCCTCTTCATCAGCCGCACGGCGGCAGAGGACATCGATGAGCTCGTTCAGAAGGTCAGGCCGGCACGCCTGGCGCTGGCGTATTTCCTGCGCAGCCAGATTGACCTCGGGAACGAGATACAGCGTGCCATTGAGGGGATACTGACGGATGCGTTCTCTGGTATACAGTACCGCCTCGAGAATCTGCTGCGCCGGAACGGCATCCATCTCGATGAGAGCCAGGCGTACCGCGTGATGCTCGTCGAGTTCGAGGACCGCTCCGTCTCGGAGATGGGGGTGGACTTCAAGGGGAGCCTCGCGCAGCTCGCGCACCGCTACACAGATGTCATCCTCTGCCCCTTGACCTGGAACGGCAGGGGACTCGTCATCATGCCGGACGTCGACCGCATCGCCGACCAGGCGCTCTGCGAGCATGCGAAGGTCATGCAGGATCTCCTGCATGACTGGCAGCAGGATTTCTCGAAGCGCCATCAGGTCCGGCTCGACTGCGGGCTCGGCGATCTGCACGTGCTGCCGGAGATCCAGAAGAGCTATCAGGAGGCGCGCCTGGCGCTGTCCTACGGCCGGACGAAGCATGAGCACGGCTTTTTCCGCTGCTACGAGGACTGTGGCATCATCAGCAATATCTTCTCGGGAGGCGTGGAGTCAGCTTTTGCCTTCTGCCGCTCGGCGCTCGGGCGTCTGCTCGACTACGACGGCGAGAATGACGCGGATCTCTTAGTGACGCTCAAACTGCTCTTGGAGACGAACTTCAACTACTCAGCAACGGCAGCCGACCTCTTCATCCACGCCAACACGGTGCGCTACCGCTGCGAGAAGATCGAGCAGCTGCTCATGCTCGACCTCCGTGACCCCGATGTGCGCTTCAATCTCTATGCGGCCTTGCGCGTACAGGAGATCCTCGTCGACATGCACATCCTGCCAGGCGGCTACGTCGGCAGGGTGCACGAGAAGCTGCACAGCAGTGAGGCTGCCACCGGTCATTGAAGCCGCGTAAAGCCATGTGCTTTTGAACTCCGCCATTGCGAAAAAAACGTGGCGACGATATAATGAGAAGAATGACTCTACCTTGACCAGAAGGCCGAGAAGCGTGTGAAGGAGGCAATCGAGATGGGACTGCGATGGGATGCGATTTCGGGTCATGCGGGGCAGAAGGCATCTCTGCGCACGATGCTGCGCGAGGGGCGCCTGCCGCATGCTCTGCTCTTTGCGGGCCCTGACGGCATCGGCAAGCGCATGCTCGGCCATGTGCTCGCTGCGGCCATACTCTGCGACTCGCAGGAAGGCCCCTGCGGCCACTGCGAGTCCTGCCGGGCGATGCAGCTCGGCTCGCATCCCGACTACCTCGAAGTCGTGCCGGAGCAGAATGGCAAATCGGCGGCCCAGATCCGCATCGAGGCCATACGCTCCATGCAGACGCAGGTTTCACGCTATCCCGTGCTCGCCAAGCAGCGCGTCGTCCTCATCGATGAGGCGGACCGCATGAATGAAGCGGCGCAGAATAGTCTGCTGAAGACGCTCGAGGAGCCGGAAGGCCCCGTGACTTTCATTTTGGTCACGAGTGCGCGCAGTGCCCTGCTCGACACAATCCTCTCGCGCTGCATGCCCATGGCCTTCGGCATGCTCACGCCGCAGGAGATGAAGCCGGTGCTGCTGGGCCGCGGCGTGCCAGAGCAGGAGGCCGTGGAACTCGCCGCTCTGTCGGATGGCAGCCCCGGGCGGGCTCTGATGCTTCACGAGCACGAAGGCCTGCACCTGCGCGGCGAGGTGCTGGAATTCTTGACGCAGCTGCCGTCCTTCGACATGGAGCGCGTCTGGTCGCTCGCCAGCGATATGGGCGCGCGCGACCGCGAGGCGCTGCGGGAATGGTTCCTGTATCTCAACATGATGCTGCGCGATCTTCTCGTCCTGGCTGAGGACGGAGGCAGCGCGCTCTTGTACCATGCGGATATCCGCGCGAAGCTCCTGGAGCTCCTGCCGCGCTATCCGGAGGACATTGTCTTCGCGCTGCTCGGAGAGCTGCGCGAGGTGCAGAAGCGCCTGCAGGCCAATGTCAATCTGCGCCTTCTGATGGAAGGCTTCTTGATCCGTGCGCGCGATATCGCGCTGCGCACGCTTTGATATATTTAGGAGGAACATATTGGAGACAATCATCGGAGTCCGCTTCAGGACAGCGGGCAAGATCTATCATTTCAGCCCCGGGCAGCTCACGATTGCCAAGGGACAGCATGTCATCGTCGAGACGGCGAGGGGCATGGAGTGCGGGCGCGTCGTCACGGGTCCCGAGGAAATCGAGCCGGCACCGGATGCCCCGCCGCTCAAGGTCATCCAGCGCATCGCGAATGCGCACGACCTGCAGCGCGTCGAGGACAACCGCAAGCATGAGAAAGAGGCGCGCGTCATCTGCAAGAAGAAGATCCGCGAGCACGGCCTTCCCATGAAACTCGTCTCGGTTGAGTACACGTTCGACCTCAACAAGATTATCTTTTACTTCACGGCGGACGGCCGCATTGACTTCCGCGACCTCGTCAAGGACCTTGCCTCTGTCTTCCGCACGCGCATCGAGCTGCGCCAGATCGGCGTGCGCGATGAGGCCAAGATGATGGGCGGCATCGGCTGCTGCGGGCGGCCGCTCTGCTGCGCGACTTTCCTAGGGGATTTCGAGCCTGTGTCCATCCGCATGGCTAAGGAGCAGAATCTCTCACTGAACCCGACGAAGATCTCGGGCATCTGCGGCCGCCTCATGTGCTGCCTCAAATACGAAAGCGACTGCTACTGCGGCCAGTGCCCGAAGCAGGTGAAGAAAATCCAACCGCCGCAGCAGGGCGGCCGCGTCGTCACGGTGGATGGGGAAGGCAAGGTCATCTCCCTCAACCAGCAGCGGCGCACGGCGACCATCCTGCTCGACAATAGCCGCACGGTTGTCGCTGCGTGGGAAGATGTCATCGAGCAGGAAGTCGAAGTCGAGAGCGCGGAGCAAAAGGCGCCTGAGGTCAAGCGGGAGCCGCGCGAAGAACGCCGCCCGTCGAAACGCGAGCGCACGGGCAGCCGCCGCCCCCGCGAGGGACGCGAGCACGGCAGCCGCAGCGGCCGCAACGGCAGCAATGGTAATGGCAGCAACGGAAGCAGCGAGCAGGCAAGAGAGCACAGCTCGCGCAGCCGCCGCAGCCGTCGCCCGCGCGAGAACCGCAGCGCTGAGCGCCAGAGCCGGCCGCACAATGCGCGCCGTCCGAGAGCGCCGCGCGAGAAGCAGGAGAGCGGGCAGCCGAAGGAGCAGGCCCGTCAGGATACGAAGTCATGAGAGAGGCAGTGCTTCGCGAGCACGAGCGGCTCGATGACCTCATGAGGAGTGGCCGCAAGATCATCCAGGACACGCGGGAATTCTGTTTCTCGCTCGACGCGGTCCTCCTTGCGCATTTCCCGCACTACCGCTCACGCCAGCGCGTGCTGGAGCTCGGCACGGGCACGGGCGTCATCCCGCTCCTCATCGCCGATGAGGTTGCACACGTCGAAGCCGTGGAGATCAGCCCCGTCATGGCGGAGCTCGCGGCGCGCAATGTCTACATGAATGAGCTCGAGGCGCGCATCTCGGTCCGGCAGGGCGACTACCGCGAGATCCGCACGCTCTACCCCGCCGAATCCTTCGACACCGTGCTGGCCAATCCGCCGTACCGCCCCGTGGCGCACGGGCAGGTCAACAAGATGAGCGGCGTCGCGCGCGCACGCCATGAGTTCACGGCGCGGCTTGTGGACGTCGTGCGGGCTGCACGCTACGCGCTGAAGTTCGGCGGCCGCTTCGCGATGGTCCATTTGCCAGAGCGCCTCGGCGAGATCATCGTGGCCATGCACGAGAATCAGATGGAGCCCAAGCGGCTGCGCATGGTGCAGCCGAAGGAGGGCCGGGCGCCGAACATGATGCTCATCGAAGCCGTTGTCGGCGCGGCCCCTGGAGGGCTCAAGGTCATGCCGCCGCTCATCGTGCATCGGGAAGACGGCAGCTATACGGAGGAGATCCTTGCCATCTACGGCATGCAGGATGCAGGAGAAAACAAATGAAGGAACAACAGGAAGAGAAGCGGGGCGCTGCCGCAGGCACCCTCTACCTCTGCGCGACGCCAATCGGCAATCTCGAGGACATGACGTACCGCGCTGTGCGCATGCTCGGCGAGGTCGAGCTCATTGCGGCGGAGGACACGCGTCACACGCGCCAGCTTCTCACGCATTTCGACATCCACACGAAGCTCACGAGCTATCACGAGCACAATAAGTTCACGAAGGGGCCGGAGCTCGTGGAATGGCTGCTGCAGGGCCACGACCTGATCTGCGTCAGCGACGCGGGCCTGCCAGGCATCTGCGACCCGGGGAGCCATCTCGCCATGCTCGCCATCGAGGCGGGCATCCGCGTCTCGCCACTTCCGGGCTGCAATGCGGGGCTTTCAGCCCTGATCTGCTCGGGGCTTGACACGACGCGTTTCACTTTCGTCGGCTTCCTGCCCAAGACGGCCAAGAAGCAGAAGGAAGTCCTAGCAGAGGTCAAAGATCACCGTGAGACGCTGATCTTCTACGAGGCGCCACACCACCTGCGCGCGACACTGCGCCAGCTCATAGCTGTCCTCGGGGGCGCACGCCGCGCTGCATTCGGTCGTGAGCTCACGAAGCGCTTCGAGGAATTCCACCGCGGCACGCTGCAGGAACTCGCAGACTATTACGACGCGCAGGAGCCGCGCGGCGAGTACGTCCTGATTGTCGAGGGCTTCTCCGGCGAGGAGACTGAACCTGAGGTGCAGCAGAAGGACCCCGTCGCGCTCTGCCGCGAGCTCATGGCGGCAGGGCTCGGCAAGAAAGACGCTATGCGCGAGGCGGCAAAGACGCTTGGCATTGCGCGCCGCGATGTCTACAACGCCTTGTTGCAGGCGGATTCGTGAGAGCGATTGGATCTGTACGGAAGACCAGGCTGCGACCTGGTCTTTTCTTTTTGATAGAAACAATTCCAGAAAACGTTTACAATAATACTTGACAATACAGCTTAGACGCGGTAAACTAGAGACAACAAGAAAAAAGAAGGTGCAAATCGGCGGGTAATCAGGTTTGCGCCATCTTTTAGGGGCTATAAGAAAACGTTTACCGAATCATATCGATCGGAGACGCACAGAGACAAAGCAGACGAAGAGTCAAACTAAGGCGATGGAGGGTTACAAAAATGGAAATCTTAGCGACGATGAAACAGGAATTTGCAAAGCAGTTCGGCGGGGAAGCGGAGCGCAGCTACTTCTCCCCAGGCCGCGTCAATCTGATTGGCGAGCATACGGACTACAATGGCGGTCATGTTTTCCCGTGCGCCATCTCGCTCGGCACGTACGCTGTCGTCGCAGACCGCAAGGACATGACGACGCGCATCTACTCGATGAACCTTGCCGACAAGGGCATCATCGAGTTCCCGATGACGGGCCTCTCTTATGACACTGCCAAGGATTGGGCAAACTACCCGATGGGCGTCGTCGATGTATTCGAGAAGGCCAGCCACAAGGCCACGCACGGCTTTGACATCCTGATCTACGGCACACTGCCGGCAGGCGCTGGCCTTTCTTCTTCGGCTTCGCTCGAGGTGCTGACGTCGGTCATCCTCAATGAGGCATTCGGCTTCGGACTCGACATGATCGAGATGGTCAAGCTCTCGCAGAAGGCAGAGAACCAGTTCGTCGGCGTCAACTGCGGCATCATGGACCAGTTCGCTGTCGGCATGGGCAAGAAGGACTGCGCTATCCTGCTCGACTGCAACACGCTCTCGTATCGCTACAGCAAGATCGCGCTTGAGGACGCGAGCATCGTCATCACGAACACCAACAAGCCGCACAGCCTCGCTTCCTCGGCCTACAATGTCCGCCGCGCACAGTGCGAGCATGCGCTCAACGAGCTCAAGGAAGTCAAGCCGGAGCTCAAGGCACTCGGCGAGCTCGGCAATGACGAATTCAATCAGATTGCCGGCCACATCGAGGAAGTCCTCGAGCGTCATCGCGCACGCCATGCCGTCTACGAGAACAACCGCACGCTCGACGCCGTCAAGGCACTCGAGAACAATGATGTCACGGAGTTCGGCCGCCTGATGAACGAGTCGCACTTCTCGCTGCGCGACGACTACGAAGTGACGGGCAAGGAGCTTGACACGCTCGCAGAGATCGCATGGCAGCAGGAAGGTGTCATCGGCTCGCGCATGACGGGTGCAGGCTTCGGCGGCTCCACGGTCAGCCTCGTCAAGAACGATGCCATCGAGGCATTCAAGAAGAATGTCGGCGAAGCATACACGGAGAAGATCGGCTACGCGCCGAGCTTCGTCGTTGCCAGCATCTCGGACGGTACGCACCGCATCGAGGGCTGACGTAACAGAATCTTAACAAGTCGGTAAGGTTTCCGGATACAATCTGTTGTATCATGAAAGAAAAAAGGAGAAGATTACATATGTCTATTCTGGTTTGTGGCGGCGCTGGTTATATCGGTTCTCATGCAGTCCATCAGCTCGTGGCGAAGGGCGAAGACGTTGTCATCGTCGACAATCTGCAGACGGGTCATCGCGATGCCCTGAATCCGAAGGCGAAGTTCTACGAGGGCGATATCCGCGACGCAGCCATCCTCGACAAGATTTTCACGGAGAACAACATCGAGGCGGTCATCCACTTCGCAGCGAACTCCCTCGTCGGCGAGAGCGTCCAGAAACCCTTGAAGTACTTCAACAACAACGTCTACGGCATGCAGGTGCTGCTCGAGGCGATGGTACGCAACAACGTCGATAAGATCGTCTTCTCGTCGACGGCTGCTGTCTACGGCGAGCCGAAGCGCGTGCCAATCATGGAAGACGATCCGACGGAGCCGACGAACCCGTACGGCGAGTCGAAGCGCACGATGGAGAAGATGATGAAGTGGGTCAGCCGCGCGAACGGCATCCGCTACGTCTCGCTGCGCTACTTCAACGCAGCCGGTGCACTCGACGATGGCTCCATCGGCGAGGACCACAACCCGGAGACGCACCTCATCCCGCTGATCCTGCAGGTCCCGCTCGGCAAGCGCGATCACATCACGGTCTTCGGCGATGACTATCCGACGCCGGACGGCACGTGCCTGCGCGACTACATCCACGTCATCGATCTCGCTGACGCTCATGTGTTGGCCCTCGAGTACCTGCGCAAGGGCGGCGAGAGCAATATCTTCAACCTCGGCAACGGCAAGGGCTTCTCGGTCAAGGAGATGATCGAGGCAGCAAAGAAGGCGACGGGCAAGGACATCAAGGTCGAGATGGGCGCACGCCGCGCCGGCGACCCGGCCCAGCTCATCGCTTCCTCGGACAAGGCCAAGAAGATCCTCGGCTGGAAGCCGCGCTATACGAACGTCGAGCAGGTCATCGGCACGGCCTGGACCTGGCACCAGAAACACCCGAACGGCTACGAGAAATAAGATAGGCAGTCTTGCAAGAGCCGAAGGGTGAAAGGAAGGAAAATCATGTCCATCAATACGGAAATCAATCGCTTGTTGAATTTTGCAAAGCAGAACATGCTGATCAACGAGGATGACTACTACTATGCGGCCAACCGCCTGATCGACGTCCTGAAAGTCGATGCCTTTGAGCCGGAGTTCGTCGACGAGAAGCTGCCGACGGCCATGCCGATCCTCGAGAACATGCTCGATTATGCTGCCGAGAAGGGCCTGATCGAGAATACGACCGAGAATCGCGACCTTTTCGACACGCGCATCATGGACTGTGTCATGCCGCGCCCGTCGGAAGTCGTGCGCCGCTTCACGAATGACTACGCGCGCAGCCCGAAGGCCGCGACGGACGAGTTCTACAAGATGAGCATCGCGTCGAACTACATCCGCAAGGACCGCATCGACAAGAACATCGTCTGGAAGACGGCGACAGAGTACGGTGATCTCGACATCACGATCAACCTCTCGAAGCCGGAGAAGGACCCGCGCGACATCGCCAAGGCGAAGCTCGCACCGTCCTCGGGCTATCCGAAGTGCCTGCTCTGCCGCGAGAACGAAGGCTATGCCGGCCATCCGGGCCATCCGGCTCGCGAGACGCATCGCCTGATCCCGCTGCGCCTCTCGGCTCACCGCTGGTTCTTGCAATATTCCCCGTATACGTATTATAATGAGCATTGCATTGTCCTGAACCGCAAGCACGTGCCGATGAAAGTCTCGCGCAAGAGCTTCGAGAATCTCCTGGACTTCGTGACGATCTTCCCGCACTACTTCCTTGGTTCCAATGCAGATCTGCCGATTGTCGGCGGTTCCATCCTCTCGCACGACCACTATCAGGGTGGCCGCTACACCTTCGCGATGGCCAAGGCCCCAATCGAGAAGTTCTATACCTTCCCGGGCTTTGAGGACATCAAGGTAGGCCGCGTCAAATGGCCGATGTCGACGATTCGCCTGCAGGGCGAAGACCGCGAGGAGCTCGCGGACCTCGCTGAGAAGATTCTCGATGCATGGCGCAAGTACAGCGACCCGAGCGTCGAGATCCTCGCTGAGACAGACGGCACGCCGCACAACACGATCACGCCGATCGCGCGCCGCCGCGGCAATCTCTACGAGCTCGACCTCGTGCTGCGCAACAACCGCACGACGAAAGAGCATCCGCTCGGTCTCTTCCATCCGCATGCCGAAGTGCATCACATCAAGAAAGAGAACATCGGCCTCATCGAGGTCATGGGTCTTGCTGTGCTGCCGGCCCGCCTCAAGAAGGAGATGGCTCGCGTCGGCGAGGAGCTCGTCAAGGGCACGCCGGATATCTCGGGCATGACGGAGATTGCCAGCCATGCTGACTGGTACAAGATGCTCCGCGAGAGGTACCCGACGGTATCGGAGCAGGATGTCACGGGCATCCTCGAGGAGGAAATAGGCAAAGTATTCGAGACAGTTCTCACGCATGCCGGCGTCTACAAGCGCGACGCGAAGGGCATGGAGGCATTTGACCGCTTCGTTGCAACTGCTGCTAAGGATTGAGGACGCTCATCATCCAAAGAAAGCAGGGAACGACCATGGAAATGAAGAAGAAAGCCACCATCGTGGACGTCGCCAAAGAGGCTGGCGTCTCGGTTGCGACAGTGTCGCGCGTCGTCAACGGGAATTATCCGGTCAAGCCGGAGACGCGTGAGCGCGTCCAGTCTGCCATCAACGCACTGCAGTACGTGCCGAATGTGCAGGCTCGCGAGCTCAACACGCGCCATTCCTCGACGATCGGCGTCGTGGTGCCCGGCCTCTACAACATGTTCTTCGCAGAGGTCATCGACGGCATCGAGAAGTCCATGCGGCGCCAGGGGTATTCCCTGCTCCTGAACTGTGCGCAGAACGATCCGGAGCTCGAGATGGAGTGCATCAATGCGCTCGTCTCGCGCAGTGTCTCCGGCATCATCGTCATCAGCCCGAACACAGAGGGGCTGCGCGAGGAGTTCTACCGCCGCATCGTCAAGCGTGTGCCGCTCGTCTTCATCAATGGCTATCACCGCATCCCGAACGTCTCGTACGTCGCCAACGACGAGGCACTCGGCACGAGGCAGGCGCTCGAGTACTTGACAGGGCTCGGCCACAAGCACATCCTCTTTGTCCGCGGTGAGAATTCCGATTCCTACACGGTCAAGGAGCGGGCGTACCGCGCCTTCATGGCGGAGCAGGGCCTCTTCAATGAGGAAGACATCGTCGACATCGGTGAGGGCAACAACATCGATACGGTGACGTCTGCGCGCATCAAGCTCATGAAGGTGATGCCGGAGCTCGCTCCGACAGCAGTATTCTGCTGCAATGACCTCATGGCGACGGGGGCCATCCGCGCCTGCAAGCGCCTCGGCCTCCGCGTGCCGCAGGACGTCTCGGTCGTCGGCTTCGACAACATCACGCTCTCGAAGCTCGTAGACCCGCAGATCACGACGATGGACCAGAACATGTTCCAGCTCGGCAGCAACGCAGCCGCCGTGCTCGTCGAGATGATCCACGGCGGCCAGAGCAAGCGCATCACGCTCGAGAACATCCTGATCACGCGCGAGTCGACAGGCCCCTGCAAAACAGAAGCATGACAGAAGCTCTCCACTGCATAAGCGGCGGGGAGCTTTTTTATCCGCAAATATCGAGGGAAGCGACGGGGATGAGGGCACTGCCTTGATATGGTATAATGGGGTGGATGCTCTTGAGCATTCGACACGATTGACATTGACATTTCGATTGACATCCTGGAGGTTTTTATGAAGATTTCGCGTGTGATGCTGGCTGCCGCGCTCTGCGGGGCCTCGCTCTATCCCATCCCGTCCCTGATCGCGCCGGTGATGGCCCAGGCCGCCCCGGCTGCCTCGTCGAAGGCGGCCGATGCCGCGGTGCGCACGATACCGGGGCGCCCCCAGTTCCCCGAGAAGATGGCGGGCAAGGTCAACCGCCGCGCGATGGACAGCGTCAAGTGGCGTTTGGCGCCGGCTTACGAGGAACCGATGCTCGAGGCGGAGGCCGCGGCCGATACCATCACGATCATGGGCGCGGCAGAGGCGTCTGAGGAGCAGATGGTCCACTACATCGAGAAGCGCAACCCGCAGCCTAAGCTCAACTGCTCGGTCGAGGACATTGTCCGCTACTACTACGAAGAGGCCGGCCGCGAGGGCATCCGGCCGGACGTCGCCCTGTGCCAGGCCTTGAAGGAGACGGGCTTCTTTGCCTACGGCGGGGACGTCTCGCCGAAGCAGAACAACTTCTGCGGCCTCGGCGCGACGGGCAACCGCGAGCCGGGCGCGAGCTTTGCGACGCCGCAGCTCGGCGTGCGCGCCCACATCCAGCATCTTATGGCCTATGCCACGCAGGAGCGGCCGCACGGTGCAATCGTCGACCCGCGCTACAAGCATGTCGTCGTCAACCGCCCCGACATCCACGGCCACATCACGAAGTGGACGGGGCTCAACGGCGTCTGGGCTGTGCCGGGCACGCGCTACGGCCAGGAGATACTCTACCTCTGGCAGCAGGCACAGGCTCCGGACGGCTCTGATGCCTCGCTGGCCGCCGCCGAGAAGAAGGTGCGCCAGATGCCGGACGAGGCAGGCTCCTACATCTACCGCGGCATCGTCTACTTCAACCGCGCCGCCTACAAGGAGGCTCAGGCGGATTTCAAGCAGGCAGCAGGCCTAAAGCCGGACTCGATGGCGGCGCACTACAACCTCGCCATCACCCAGCAGCGCGAGGGCGACCACAAGGCGGCGCTCAAGAGCTACGATGCATTGCTGAAGCTCAGCCCGGAGTTCATGCAGGCCTGGTATAACCGCGGCTTCTTGGCGCTGGAACAGAAAAAGGAAACAGAAGCCCTGGCCGATTTCCAGGAGGCACTTCGCCTGACGCCGCAGACGGCCGATGCCAAGAACGCGCAGGCCGTCGCCTACATTCGGCAGAAGGACTACGCCAAGGCATGGCAGGCACTCGGCGAGGCAGCCGATATCAATTCGGCGAACATGAACGTGCTGGCCAACCAGTTCATCTTCGAAGCATGCCTCAAGTGAGCCGCGCTGATTCTTACGCTTATTTCCATTTGCGGGAAATTGTTCTATAATAGACACAACAGATTCGCAAGGATACTGAATTTTACGCAGGCGTTCCATTAGCGCCTGACGGGGAGGAAATCTCATGACGGAAAAGAAACCATTCTACATCACGACACCAATCTACTATCCGAGTGCCAAGCTCCACATCGGTCATGCATACTGCACGACGATCGCGGATTCGATCGCTCGTTTTCATCGCCTCATCGGCGAGGATGTCTTCTTCCTGACGGGCTCCGACGAGCACGGCCAGAAGATCCAGCAGAAGGCAGAAGAGGCAGGCGTCACGCCAATCGAGTACGTCGACAAGATCGTCGCAGGCTTCCAGAATCTCTGGAAACGCCTCAATATCAGCAACGATGACTTCATCCGCACGACACAGAAGCGTCACGAGCGCGTCGTGCAGGAGATCTTCAACCGCATCTACGCGAAGGGCGATATCTACAAAGGCTCCTACAAGGGACTCTACTGCACGCCGTGCGAGAGTTACTGGACGGAGCATCAGCTCGATGAGAACGGCTGCTGCCCGGACTGCCACCGTCCGGTACAGGAAGTATCGGAGGAGGCGTACTTCTTCAAGATGAGCAAGTACGCTGACCGCGTGCTGCAGTACATCGAGGATCATCCCGACTTCATCCAGCCAGTCTCGCGTCGCAACGAGATGATCAACTTCATCAAGCAGGGTCTCGATGACCTCTGCATCTCGCGCACGTCGTTCGACTGGGGCATCCCGGTCCCCATCGACCCGAAGCACGTCATCTACGTCTGGTTTGATGCGCTGACGAACTACCTGACGCCGATCGGCTTCCTCGACGATCCGGAGAAGTTCCAGAAGTACTGGCCGGCTGACCTGCATCTCGTCGGCAAGGAGATCGTGCGCTTCCATACGATCATCTGGCCGTGCATCCTCATGGCGCTCGACCTGCCGCTGCCGAAGAAGGTCTACGGCCACGGCTGGCTCATCGTCGACGGCGACAAGATGTCGAAGTCCAAGGGCAATGTCGTCGATCCGAACGGCCTGATCGACGAGTTCGGCGCCGATGCCATCCGCTACTTCCTGCTGCGCGAGATCAACCTCGGCCAGGACGGCAACTTCTCGCGCGATGCCCTGATCCAGCGCATCAACAGCGACCTCGCGAACGACCTCGGCAACCTGCTGCACCGCACGCTCAACATGACGATCAAGTTCCAGGACGGCGTCCTGCTCGCACCGGAAGGCGAGAGTGAAGTCGACAAGTCGCTCAAGGCTGACGCCAAGGAGACGGTGGATTTCTTCAAGAAGAATATGCAGGATATGCAGCTCTCGGCCACCATCAAGAAGGTCTGGGCCTTCATCAGCCGCGCCAACAAGTACATCGACGAGACGACGCCGTGGGCGCTGGCCAAAGATCCGGAGAAGAAGCAGGAACTTGCCAATGTCATGTACAACCTGGCAGAATCCCTGCGCGTCATCAGCGTGCTGATTTCCCCGTTCATGCCAGTCACGGCGGAGCGCATCTGGAAGCAGCTCAACCTGCCGCAGGCCTTCAAGGACGTCCAGATCGAGGATATCGAGTCGTGGGGCGGCGTGCCGGCCGGCCTCAAGGTCGGTGAGCCGGAGCAGCTCTTCCCGCGCATCGAGGTAGAGAAGGAAGAGGCGGAGAAGCCTGCCAAGAAGGCAAAGCAGGAGAAAGCTGCCAAGCAGAAGAAAACAGAGAAGAAAGAAGAAGTGCCGGGCGTGATCGGTATCGAGGACTTCGGCAAGGTCGCACTGCGCGTAGCAGAAGTCGTGGCGGCAGAGCCGGTGCCGAAGGCCGACAAGCTCCTGAAGCTCCAGCTGAGCCTCGGCGAAGGCCAGCCGCAGCGCCAGGTCGTCTCGGGCATCGCTAAGTTCTACCAGCCGGATGAGCTCGTCGGCAAGCACGTCGTGCTCGTTGCCAACCTCAAGCCGGCCAAACTCCGCGGCGTCGTCTCCGAGGGAATGATCCTCGCCGCCAGCGACGGCAAGGGCCTCAAGGTGCTCGAGGTCAACATGCCAGCCGGCACCGAGGTGCGCTGATGAGCATCGAACTCGTCGACACGCACACGCATCTCAATGACGCGAAGTTCCAGGCGGATGTCAAGGAGACGGTGCAGAGAGCCAGAGCCGTTGGCGTCACGCGCATGATCAACATGGGCGACACGCTCGAGTCCTCGGAGCGGGCTGTCAACCTGGCCGAGTCCTATGAGGGCCTCTACGCCGGTGTCGGCATCCACCCGGAGGAGGCCTTTGAGATGACCTCGCGCGAGGACGACATCCTTGCGGGCTGGACGGACATGCCGAAGGTCGTTGCCATCGGCGAGATCGGCCTCGACTATTACTGGGAGAAGGATGAAGATCGTCGCGCCTTGCAGCGCCGCATCTTCATCCGGCAGCTCGACCTCGCGCGCGAGCTGCACATGCCTGTCTGCATCCACGACCGCGATGCCCACGGCGATACGCTCGCCATCCTCAAGAAAGAGGGTAAGGGCATCCGTGGGGTCCTGCACTGCTACTCGGGCAGCTATGAGATGGCCAGAGAGCTCATCAAGATGGGGTGGTACATCGGTGTCGACGGCCCGCTGACGTTCAAGAACGCAGCCAAGCTGCCGGAGATCGTCAAGGCCATGCCGATGGAACGCCTGCTCGTCGAGACAGACGCCCCCTACATGGCCCCCGTACCGATGCGCGGCAAGCGGAACGAACCTGCGTATGTGCGGTTCGTCGCCGAGAAGGTCGCAGAGCTCCGCGGCATGACGCTCGACGAAGTGGCAGAGAAGACGACCGAGAATGCGGTCCAGTTATACGGCCTATAAGCGTGAAACATACATGAAACAGAAAAGTGGTGAGTAGCTCGATGAAAGAGCCGCTCACCACTTTTTCGTTCCCATTTTTCAGGTTGATTTCAGCTTTAAGTGGGACAATAGAACCATGCAGTTTGACACTGCTCTTTTTGCTATGCTATACTGAACTTGTTCTCAAAGGGTTCCCATCAAAGAAAAAGGGGGGATTGAATGAGTATAAGACGACTCATTTCCTTACACAACAAAGCAGAAAAGAAGGTCCTGGTATGCATGACGCTGGTCATCATGCTCATGATGACTTCGGGCTTCACGCGCGCAGGCGCACCCGACAATGCGCATCAGGTACAGATCCACGTCGATGGACACACGATTGAACTCAGCACGATACACAGAAATCCAGAAGCAATACTCGAACGAGCTGGCGTGAAACTCAGCGCCAAAGATTCCTACCAGTTACAGAAATTAGACGACAGAAGCACAGACATCACGATTTATCGAGCGGTCCCTGTCACGATTGACTATCAGGGACAGAAAAAAGAGGTCCTGACCAGCACTCAGACCGTAAAAGACGCCCTCGTTGAACAGGGCTACAATCCGGACGATGTGACAGCATCGCCGGGCATGGACACGAAAATTCACAGCAATATGGACATATCGGTGGTGGACAACGCAGCAGCGCTGGAGATTGCCGAACCGGAACCAGCAAGAGAACAAGTTGAGACTTCATATGGCATGGCACCTTACAGCGCAGTCTACACGATGGAAGCGACAGCTTACCTGCCGTGGGACGGCGGTGGAGAGGGCATCACGGCCTCGGGCCTCCCGGCCCAGTACGGCATCGCAGCCGTCGATACGGATGTGATCCCGCTCGGGACGCGTCTCTACATCCCGGGCTACGGTGAGGCCATCGCCGCGGACACGGGCGGCGCCATCGTCGGCGACCGCATCGACCTCTGCATGGAGGACTACGGCCAGGCCATGGACTTCGGCCGCCGTTATGTGACGGTCTACGTCCTCGACTGAAAGCGCATACAGCACATCGATACATCGCGCATCTCGTAGATAAAGAGGAGACGACGCATGAGAATTCCTCATGAGCCGTCTCCTCTTTATTTCTGCTGCACGGGGTCAGTCTTTTTTGATGACCATCTTCGTGTGGTCGGCCTTGGCCTGCTTGATGAGGACCTTGAGGCGCTCGATGTTCTCCTTGTGGTGCTGGATCGCGAAGCCGATGCGGATGCGCTCTTCCTCGGTGAACTCAGGCTTCTCGTAGGCGTCTTCGATGCGCTTGAGGCGCGCCTCGACCTCATCTAGCTCGTCCTGCATGGGCTTGACATGCTGCAGGGCCAGGCCGTAGATTGCGCGGATCTGGTCTTCGACGTACTTGGCATAGCTTGGCTCGCCGGAGAACTCGCCGAGCCATTTGACGAGGTGGTAGATGATGGCAAAGGGGTCCTCCGCGCGGTTGACCATGTCGAGGACATCCATCTTGATCTGCTGTTCCTGGCCGTGGGCTCTCTTGATGCTCACGGGGGCATTCTTGTCGTTGTTCTCTGCTTCTTCTGCCATGGGAGACACTTCCTTTTCTCTGTATTTCCTCTATTATACCATATGAACAGGGTGGAAGTTCTTGTCTTTATCCTTTACAAAGAGACACGTGGTCTTGCACTGATGTACATCCTGTGATAAAATAAGTATCGCTGGCTAGAAGCTAAGCGAAATCAAGAAAAAGGAAAAGGAATCAATCCATGAATTCATTCAAGAAGAGCGAACTGCTCACCATCGGCTTCATGATGTTCTCCATCTTCTTCGGTGCAGGCAACCTGATCTTCCCGCCTGCACTCGGGCAGGCGGCAGGCACGAGCACGCCACTGGCGATGCTGGGCTTCCTGACGACGGGCGTCGGCCTGCCGCTTCTGGGCATCACCGCCATCGCGCTGCAGGGCGGCCGCTACCTCGAACTCATCAACACCAGGATGTATCCGTGGTTCGCGACGGCGCTGCTCGTTGTGCTCTATCTCTGCATCGGCCCGGTCTTCGCCGTGCCGCGCACGGGTGCCGTCTCTTTTGAGATTGGCATTCGCCCATTCCTGCAGGAGGATTCGCTGAAGATTGGGCAGGCTGTCTACACGGCTCTGTTCTTCGGCGCTTCGTACTACCTCTCGCTGAATCCCAACAAGCTCATCGACCGCGTCGGCAAGATGCTGACGCCTGTCCTGCTCGTCGTGCTGGCCGTGCTGTTTGCAAAGGCGTTCCTCTCGCCGCTCGGCACGATCCTGCCGCCCACGGGCAATTACATCGACGCGCCGTTCACGCAGGGCTTCCAGGACGGCTACCAGACGATGGACCTCTTGGCCTCAGTGGCCATCGGCACGCTCGTCGTCAATGCCGTGCGCATGCGCGGTGTGACGGATAACCGGGCAATCGGGCGCATCTGCCTGATTGCAGGGCTCATCACCGTCTCGCTGATGGCCTGCGTCTACGGCTCGCTCGCGTATCTCGGCGCGACGAGCACGATGGTGCTCGGCCACTCGCCAAACGGCGGCCAACTGCTGGCGAGCGCCGTCAGCATCTTCTTCAGCACGGCGGGCAACGGCCTCTTGGCGGCCATCATCATCCTGGCCTGCCTGACGACGAGCTGCGGCATGCTCTCAGGCGGCGCTTGGTTCTTCAACCAGCTTTTCAAGAAGCGCATCTCGTACGAGCGCCTGCTGCTCTTATTCACGTTCTTCAGCTTCGCCGTCTCGAACGTCGGCCTGACGCAGATCATCGCGCTGGCTGTGCCGTTCCTCGTGACGATCTACCCGCTCGTCATCGTCTTCGTCATCCTCTCGCTGTTCGACCGCATGATCGGCTGGCGCAAGGGCGTCTACCGCTGGGCGCTGAACCTCACGCTGATCTTCGCCCTGATTGACGGTCTCAACGCCGCGGGTATCCACTTCCATCTGCTCAACCAGCTGTTGACGGCATACCTGCCATTCTACAGCCTGACGATGGGCTGGGTCGTGCCGGCGCTTTGCGGCACGGCCATCGGCCTCGTGCTCTCGTTTTTCCAGAGAAGACCGGCCGAGTGAGGCTTTTCTTGGAAAAGTGGACGGCTGACCTTGACAGGTTCGCAGTTATCCACAAATTCCGTGGATAATTGCTGTGTGAGCTGTGGATAAGTTGTGCGGAAATCGGCGACTTATCCACAGGGAGCTGCGCGTAACAAAAGTCACCGCGTAGCTCCTCTTTTTTTGTTACGATTGCATCAGAATATGATGATAGTACGATAGGCGACGACTGGCAAAGCGGGGGATGGACATTGAAGATGGATGTTGAGAAGAAGCGGCAGCAGGAGCAAGAGACCGTGGCGGAGATCATCGCGATCTACTGCAGGGCTCATCATGGCAGGAGAGAAGGGCTCTGCCCGCAGTGCGAATCCCTGGCCCGCTACGCAGAAGCGCGCATCGCCGCCTGCCCGCGTATGGCGGTCAAGAGCTTCTGCAGCGTCTGTCCCGTGCACTGCTACGCACCGGCGCGGCGCCAGGAAATCCAGGCCGTCATGCGCTACGGCGGCCCGCGCATGCTGCTCCATCACCCGCTGATGACCTTGCGCCACATGATGCTGGGCTGGCAGGCGCGTCTCGCCCGGCTGCGCGCCGCGCTGAGATGAAGTGAGCGCCTGGGGGATATGATGGCAGGATAGCGGATAGTAAACGTTTTTTGTTCAGTTTTGCGGATAGTATTGCAGGATTTGGGATTGTTCCATCCTGCTATTTTTTTTACAATGAAGATAAATCAGATATATCGGAATTTTACTTCGCATCGTGAATCGTAAAATCGTAGAATCCTGTGGAGGAAGGAAGGTTATCCTATGAGTGTGGCAATCAACATCGACCAGGTCATCAAGCGCTACGGCAAGCTGACCATCATCCCGGGACTGACGGAGCACATCAAGAATGGAGAATTCTTCACCTTGCTCGGCCCGTCGGGATGTGGCAAGACGACGCTCCTGCGCATGATCGCGGGCTTCAACACCATTGAAGGCGGCAAGATTTGCTTCAATGACCAGGTCATCAACGATATCCCGGCGCACAAGCGCAATATCGGCATGGTCTTCCAGAGCTATGCGATCTTCCCGCACATGACGGTGCGCGAGAATGTCGAGTACGGACTCAAGCTCCGCAAGACGCCGAAGGCCGAGATGAAGGAGAAGGTAGACAAGATCCTCGATGTCGTGCAGATCACGGAGTACCAGGACCGCCTGCCGGAGCGCCTGTCGGGCGGCCAGCAGCAGCGCGTCGCCCTGGCGCGCGCCATTGTCATCCACCCGAGCGTGCTGCTCATGGACGAGCCGCTCTCCAACCTCGATGCCAAGCTGCGCGTCGAGATGCGCTCGGCTATCCGCGAGGTGCAGAAGCAGGTCGGCATCACGACGGTCTACGTCACGCACGACCAGGAAGAAGCGCTCTCCATCTCGGACCGCATCGCCGTCATGAAGAAGGGCGAGATTCAGCAGACGGCAAGGCCGCACACAGTCTACACGCGCCCCTACAATGTCTTCGTCTCGACCTTCATCGGCCACTCGAACCTCTTTCGCGGCCGCCTGCAGGAGGCGAAAGAGGGGCTCAAGGCCGTGTTTGCTGACGGCTACGAGATGCCGCTCACGACGCTCGGCGCAGAGGCTAGCCCTGGCATGGAAGTCATCATCTCCGTCCGGCCGGAGGAGTTCTCCATCCAGCCGGAGGGGCAGGGCGTGCGCTGCCGCGTCCACAGCAAGGTATTCCTCGGCAAGTACATCAATTACGGGCTGGAATTCCCGGAGGAGATGCTGATCCCCGACCAGCCGTCCATCGAGTTCAGCCAAGACCTCGGCCATGCCGAGCAGATTCTCGAGGTAGGTGACATGGTGACGCTGCGTCCTAATCCGATGAAGGTCAATGTATTCTCGGCGGATGGCAGTCACAGCCTGATGGAAGGTGTGGTGCAGAATGAATAAGAGATTCCACTGGGACTTCTGGGCAGGCGTCACGCTGCTCTCCATCGCGGTCTTCGCGCTTTTCCTCATCTACCCGCTGTTCTCGCTCTTTGTCAGCGCCTTCCAGGATGCCAGTACTGGTGCCTGGAGCATGCAGAACTTCGTGCACTTCTTTGAACGCAAGTACTACTACCAGTCGATGATCAACAGCTTCTCCGTCACGACATGCGTGACGATCCTTGCCGTCATCATCGGCACAATCGTCGCCTACTTCATGACGCTCTACAAGATCAAGTTCAAGAGCGCCGTGGAGATCTGCATTGTCATCTCACTGTTGTCGCCGCCATTCATCGGCGCGTACTCCTGGATCCTCATCGGCGGCCGCAATGGCTACGTCACGCGCTTCCTCGCGCAGTACGGCATCGACTTCCCGTCAATCTACGGTTTTGCCGGCATCTTGCTCGTGCTGACCTTGAAGCTCTACCCCTTCATCTACCTCTACGTGGCCGGCGCGATGAAGAACATCGATTCGGCGCTCATCGAGGCGGCGGAGAGCCTCGGCTGCAGCGGCATCCGCAAGGTCGTGACGATCATCGTCCCGCTGATCACGCCGACCATCCTTGCCGGTGCGTTGATGGTCTTCATGAACGCGATGGCCGACTTCGGCACGCCGATGCTTATCGGCGAGGGCTACAACGTCATGCCGGTCATGATTTACTCGGAGTTCATCAATGAGGTCGGCGATCAGGCGAATTTCGCAGCGGCAATGGCCGCATTGATGGTCCTGATCACCTCGACGATCTTCATGCTGCAGAAATACGTCGTCAACCGCAAGTCCTTCACGATGAGCTCCCTGCGGCCGCTGCCGGTCGGCGAGCTCCACGGCCTGCGCAAAGTCATCGTGCACCTCTTCATCTACACGCTCGTCGCGCTCTCGATGATCCCGCAGCTCGTCGTCATCTACACCTCGTTCCTCAAGACGAGCGGCTCGATCTTCGTCGACGGCTACTCGCTCGACAGCTACCGGACCATCTTCGACAGCCTCGGCACGGCTATCTCGAATACGTACCTCTTCAGCACGACGGCGATGATTGCCATCGTCTTCCTCGGTATGACGATCGCCTACCTGACGACGCGCAAGAAGAGCTGGCTCACCGAGATCATCGACACACTCTCGATGTTCCCGTACATCATCCCGGGCTCTGTCCTCGGCATCACGCTGCTGCTGGCCTTTAACGATGAGCCGCTCCTGCTCTCGGGCACGGCAGCGATCATCATCATCTCGCTGATCATCCGGCGACTGCCGTACACGCTGCGCTCGAGCTCGGCCATCCTCTACCAGCTGAGCCCTAGCATGGAAGAGGCTTCCATCAGCCTCGGCGCATCGCCACTCAAGACGTTCTTCAAGATCACGGCTGTCATGATGCTGCCGGGCGTCATGAGCGGTGCTATCATCTCGTGGATCACGGCCATCAACGAGCTCTCGAGCTCCATCATCCTGTTCACGGGCGCGACGAAGACGATGTCGGTCGCCATCTACACGGAAGTCATCCGCGCAAGCTATGGCACGGCAGCGGCACTGTCGACCATCCTGACGGTCACGACCATCACGGCCATGGTCCTCTTCTTCAAGGTTTCTGGCCGCAGGGATGTCACGCTTTGATACATGTATTTTCTTCATGAAAGGGAGGGTAATCTCATGAAACTCAAGAAGGTCATCGCGACTCTATTAGGTGCAGCCATGCTGACAGTCAGCGTCGCCGGCTGTGGCGGCGACAGCAAGCAGGCCGGGACGAGCGGCTCTGCCGGCTCGGGCAGCGACGAGAACAAGCTCGTCGTCTACTGTCCGCATCCGCTCTCGTTCATCAACCCGCTCGTCGAGGAATTCGAGAAAGAGAGCGGCATCAAGGTAGAGGTCGTCGCAGCTGGCACGGGCGAGCTCCTGAAGCGCGTCGAGTCGGAGAAGGCCAATCCGCTCGGCGATATCTTCTGGGGAGGCTCACTCTCGACGATGAAGCCGAAGGCCAACCTCTTCGAGCCCTATAAGTCTGCGAATGAAGACCATATCCAGGAAGCCTTCAAGAACACTGAGGGCTCGATGACGCGCTTCACGGATATCCCGAGCGTCATCATGGTCAACACGGACCTCATCGGCGACATCAAGGTCGAGGGCTATGAAGACCTGCTGAATCCGGCGCTCAAGGGCAAGATTGCCATGGCAGACCCGTCGAAATCCTCGTCGGCCTATGAGCACCTCATCAACATGCTCTACGCGATGGGCAACGGAAACCCGGACAATGGCTGGGACTACGTCACGAAGTTCTGCAAGAACCTGGACGGCAAGCTGCTCTCCGGTTCTTCGGCCGTCTATAAGGGCGTTGCCGATGGCGAGTACGTCGTGGGCTGCACCTTTGAAGAGGGCGGCGCGAAGTACGTCGCCGATGGCGCTCCTGTCAAGCTCATCTACATGAAGGAAGGCGTCATCTCGAAACCGGATGGCATCTACATCATCAAGAATGCGAAACACATGGAGAACGCCAAGAAGTTCATCGACTTCGTCACGAGCAAGGAAGCACAGACCCTGATCACCCAGAAACTCCATCGCCGCAGCGTCCGCGATGATGTGCCGGCGCCGGCAGGCCTCGAGGAGAAGTCCGAGATCCATATCATCAATGACGATGAGCAGGTCGTCAACCAGAACAAGAAGGCATGGCTCGACAAGTTCAAGGATATCTTCACGAGCGTGCAGTGATACTATCTGTATCGAGAAGGAAGGGAGTCCTCCGGCTTCGGCCGGAGGATTCTTTTTGGCTGTTTTTCTGGTATACTATTATGAGAAAGGGGATTGCGGGGTGAGCGAATGAAGGCGATACAGGATGAGGTCAGGCGGTCGCTGACGAAGTACGCCCTGCTGCCCGTGCTGTTCCTCGGCGTGGTCGGGCTCGTGCTGATCGGCGCGAGCTGGCAGTATTACGTGGCCGGTCTCAGCGAGGAGCGGCGCGAGGTGGCGGCGGAGGTCCTCGACAGTGAGATCCGGGACTATGAGGCGCGCGCCTCATACGTGGCAGGGCTGGGACTCCATCCCGCCGACCTGCGGGCGGTGGGAGCGGGCCGCGCAGCGCTCTACGCCTATCTCTATCACGAGGTCAATATCACGCATGACGGGACGTCCTTCTTCCTGCTCGATGGCGACCAGGTCGTCCTAAGCAATGTCGGCGGCCTGCCGCCATATCTCCTGCCGCTCGGCCAGTCGTGGGGCATCCTGCGGCGATTGTCGCGGACTCCTCATGATGCTGGTGTCGAATTTGTCCTGCGCCCTGACGGCTTGCAGGACCTCGTCATCGGGCAGGCCATCGTATCGGAGGCGGGCAGCGTCGAGGGATACATCCTCTTCGTGACTCCGGCTGAATACCTGCGCCGCAACATCAGCTCGCCGCAGCTTGACTTCGTGCTGGAAGATTCCTTCGGCAACGTCTGCCTGCAGACCGGCAGCGATTATGCCAGCGGTCTGCACAAGCTCTTCCCTGAACTGCACGGCAGCGTGCAGCGGCTCGTGCGCGTCCATCAGGACTATTATTACGTGACGTCGCAGGTGCTTGTGAAAGGTGATTTTCGCCTCTACACGGTCATGCCGGTGACGGACCTGCTGCATCGCTATGCCCTCGGCCTCCTCGTCCTGTTGGGCGTGCTCGCCATCTTCATCCCCATCCTGCTCATCAGCATCCAGCGCGAGAGCAGGGCCCGCGTGCAGGCCATCGCGCAGGAGGAAGGGCGCGCCATGGCCATGTCGGAGGTTCGCCGGCTCGAGAGCCAGTTCAACCCGCATTTCCTGTTCAACACGCTTGAGAACATCAAGTTCATGGTGCGTCTTGACCCGGAGGCGGCGCAGCGCATGCTCATGGATCTCTCGAAGCTCCTGCGCTACAGTATCAAGGGGCGGGACCGCCTTGTCGACCTCGCCGAGGACCTCGCCTATACGCACAGCTATATCGAGATCCAGAAGTACCGCTTCGGGAAGCGTCTCATCTATGAGGAAGAGATTCCCGAGGAGGTGCTCGACTGCCGTGTGCCGCGCCTTATCGGCCAGCCGGTCATCGAGAACGCCATCCGGTACGGTGCCTCTGCCGATGGGATTATCCGTGTGCAGGTACAGGCGGAACGCCAGAGCGGGCTGCTCGTCCTGCGAGTGAAGGACTGGGGCCAAGGCCTTCCGCCGGAACGGCTGCGGGAACTCCGCCAGATGCTCGCAGAAGGAGCAGATTCATCGGTGCACACGGGCATCTACAACATCCACCGTCGCCTGCAGCTCATGTACGGCGATGGCTACGGACTGACAATAGAGTGTCCGGCAGAGGGCGGCACGCTCGTCTGCCTGACACTGCCGTGGGAGAAGGAGGGATACGATGCTTCGAGTCGTGATCGTAGAGGATGAGGACATCATCAGGAAGGGACTCGTCTGCACAGTGGACTGGCAGAGCATGGGCGCTTGCATCGTCGGCGAGGCTGCCGACGGAGAGGAAGGACTGCAGGTCGTCCGGGAACAGCAGCCGGATGTCGTCCTGACGGATATCCGCATGCCGCGCCTTTCCGGGCTCGCGATGGCCGAGGCATTGCGGCAGTCGGGCAGCCATATTGCCATTGTCTTTTTGACGAGCTATGCAGATTTCACCTACGCACAGGAGGCCCTGCGCCTCGGGGCGGTCGACTACTTGCTGAAGCCCGTGGAAGAAGAGGCATTGCGCGCCGTCCTGCAGAAGCTGGTGCGGGCAGGGGGAGAGAAAGGAAGACAGGCAGAGCGCTGTCTGCCGGAACTGGTGGACTGGTTGGACCTCTTGCAGCAGGACAATCTCAATCCCTATGTACGCGATGTCCTCGGGCTCATCGCCGCGCACTACAGGGAGCGGCTGAGCGTCGAGCAGACTGCGGATGCTCTCGGCATATCCGCGAGCTACCTCTCGCGCAAGCTCAAAGATCAGACCGGTCACACCTTCAACTCGCTCGTCACGCGCTACCGCCTGCAGCAGAGCCTCTCCCTGTTGCGCGAGGGGCGGCTGCGCGTCTACGAGGTGGCCGAGCAGGTGGGCTTTGGCGACTACAAGAATTTTGCGCAGGTCTTCCGCAAGTACCTCGAGATGACGCCCTCCCAGTTTATGCAGGGCCTTTGAATGAATCAGAGCAGAAAGAGAGAGATACATGAAATCCACGAAACCATACGGATCCTACATGATCATCAGCGACCTCGACGGCACAATCATCCCGCACGGCGGTGTCGTGTCGGAGGCGAACAAGCGAGCGATTGAATCGTTCCGCGCGGGCGGCGGCCACTTCGGCATCGCGACGGGCCGCACGCCGGAAGCGGCGGCGGGCTATCTAGGCGGCGTGGCCATCACGGCACCGAGCATTTTCTTCAACGGCTCGATGCTCTATGACTGGCCGCACGAGCACGTCCTTGTGACGAAGCCTTTGACAGCACAGGGGGCACCTGACCTCTGGCCGCGCTTTGCCGCGCTTTGCCTCGAGCGTTTCCCGAAGGCCTGCATCGAGGTTTACACGCAAGAGGACTGCCACATCATCAGTAATCCTGCAAATGATGACCCGCGCCTGCCGCACGAGCATTACCGCTACTGCCACAGCGACCTCGCGGAGGTGGCCGACGTCAGGAAGACGCCGTGGCTCAAGTTCTTTGTCTGCGCCGACCCGGCGGACCTTCGCGAACTCGAGCGGGAGGCAGAAGCCTTTGGCACGGCCGCCTGCTCGCATCACTTCTACTCAGAGGCCAATTACCACGAATTTGTCGCCAAGGGCGTCTCCAAAGGCTCGATGCTCGAGGCAATCCGCCAGATGCCCGAATTTTCGCAGACAAAGATCATCGCGCTCGGCGATTACCTCAATGACAGGGAACTCCTGGAGGCCGCGGACATCGGCATCGCCTCGGGCAACGCGCACGATGAGCTCAAGGCACTTGCCGACTTCACCGGCTGTCGCGCCGAAGATGATCTGATTGTCTGGCTGCTCGAGCATTTTGACCGTTTGACGGGCAAGTGACAACAAAAATCCGCTAAATCCTAACAGCTGCGGATGGTACAAAACGAACAACCCTCCTATAATTGAAGCGTAACAGATAGAAACGCTAAGAAACAATTATGGGAGGGTTTTTTGATGGGAATCTCTTTTGACGCAACGAATCAGCAATTCCACCTCTATAACGATCGGATCAGCTATATCATGAAGGTCCTGCGCGACGGCCATCTCGGCCAGCTCTACTTTGGCGCACGACTGCCGGAAAACCGCGACTACGGGTATTTTGTCCACACGGATTACTACCGCCCGACCAGTGCCTATGTCTTTGACAACGAGTACGGATTCTCGCGCGAGCACCTGCGCCAGGAGTACCCGTCGTACGGTACGACGGATTTCCGCGAGGGAGCGGTGGAGATTGCACAGCCGGACGGCAGCCACATCACGGATTTTTGCTACGTCTCGCACGAGATTGTCGCAGGTAAGCCGAAGCTGCAGGGCCTGCCGGCCACGTATGTGGAGGAAGATGCGGAGGCAGATACGCTGCTGGTGACGCTGCGCGATGAGAAGACGGGCGTCGAGCTCGTGCTCTCGTACACGATCTTCCGCGATTTCGACGCGATTGCCCGCAATGTCCGTTTCGTCAACAGGGGCAATGAGACCGTGGCGCTCACGCGCGCGATGAGCCTTGCCATTGACCTTCCCGATGCGGACTACGACTTCGTCCAGTTCTCCGGCTGGTGGGGCCGTGAGCGCCAGAAGAACGCGACGCATCTGCGCCCTGGCATCCAGTCCATCGGCAGCCTGCGCGGCCAGTCGGGCCATGTCCACAACCCGTTCTTCATCCTCAAGCGCCCGCAGGCGGATGAGCAGCAGGGCGAGGCCATCGGCTTCTCGCTCGTCTACAGCGGCAACTTCCTCGCGCAGGCAGAGGTCGATACGTTCGATGTCACGCGCGTGACGATGGGCATCCATCCGCAGGAATTCTGCTGGCAGCTCGCGCCTGAGGATTCATTCCAGACGCCGGAGGCTGTCATGGTCTGGTCGGATCATGGCCTCAACGGCATGAGCCAGAACTACCACAAGCTCTACCGCACGCGTCTGGCGCGCGGTGTCTGGCGCGACAAGGTGCGCCCCATCCTCATCAACAACTGGGAGGCCACGTACTTCGATTTCGATGAGGAGAAGCTCGTGCGCATCGCCAAGACGGCGCACGATGTCGGCGTGGAACTCTTCGTCCTCGATGACGGCTGGTTCTCCACGCGCTGCGGCGAGACGAGCGGCCTCGGCGACTGGTGGCCGAACACAGACCGCCTGCCGAACGGCATCACGGGCCTCGCGGAGCGCATCAATGGCCTTGGCATGAAGTTCGGCCTCTGGGTCGAGCTCGAAATGGTCAACAAGGACAGCGAGCTCTACCGCGCGCATCCCGACTGGATCCTGCACACGGAAGGCCGCCACGCTTCGCATGGCCGCAAGCAGTACGTGCTCGACTTCTCGCGTCCGGAAGTCGTCGACTACATTCACGACTCCATCTACAAGGTCCTGAGCACGGCTAAGGTCGACTACATCAAGTGGGACATGAACCGCAGTATCACGGAGTGCGGCTCTTCGGGCTGGGGGCCTGAGCATCAGGGCGAGATTTTCCACCGTTACATCCTCGGCGTCTACAGCCTCTACGAGCGGCTGACGAGCGAATTCCCGAACATCTTGTTCGAGTCCTGCGCCTCGGGCGGCGGCCGCTTTGACCCGGGCATGTTCTACTACGCGCCGCAGTGCTGGACGAGCGATGACTCCGACGGCGGCGAGCGCCTGCGCATCCAGTACGGCACGAGTTACGCCTACCCGGTGTCCTTCATGGGCTCGCACGTCTCGATTGCGCCGAACCACCAGATCTTCCGCAATACGAGCCTCAAATTGCGCGGCGACGTGGCCTACTTCGGCACGTTCGGCTATGAGCTCGACCTCGGCAAGCTCTCAGCAAAGGAGCTCGATGAGGTCCGCGAGCAGATCCGCTTCATGAAGAAGTACCGCAAGCTGATCCAGCAGGGCACGTTCTACCGCCTCAAAGACCCGTTCACGGGCAATGCCGTAGCCTGGATGGTTGTCTCGGATGACCGCCGTCAGGCAATTGTCGGCTACTACAAGATGCTCGCCCACCCGTGCACGCCGTACACCTGGATGAAGCTCGCCGGCCTCGATGAAGCGGCTGACTACACGGTCCGCATTGACGACCGCGAGGAGATGGGCCAGTTTACGGGTGCCGAGCTCATGCGCGCCGGACTCGATACGACGGACTTTTCTGCTGGCGAGCAGAGCCGTGAGGAGGGCAGGCACTGCACGGACTTCTGGTCGCGCTTGTTTGTCGTCGAGGCGAAGTGATTCCTTCATTGATAAAAGAGAGAGAATGAACAGAGAAAAGATTCCCCGACAATCCTGTCGGGGAATCTTTTACGTTTTGGGAAGATAGCGGCGCTGGCGCTGCCGGTATTCCTTTGGCCTCATGCCGACCCTGCGCAAGAAGGCGCGCGTGAAGGAGTCGCTTTTGGCATAGCCGCACGAGCAGGCGATGGATTCGATGGAAAACGTGGTGGTCTCGAGCAGATGCTTTGCCTTGGTGATGCGGCAGTTCTCGATGTAGACGTGCGGGGAGACCCCGAGATGTTTCTTGAAGAGTGTCGTCATGTAACTGCGGTTAAGGTTCATGTAATCGGCGAGGTCCTGGATGGTGAAGGGCTCTTCGATGTGTAGGCGGATGAATTTCGTCATGTGTGCAATGTAGGCATTGCCGTCTGTCTGCGGGAGCAGCTCGCGCTGCGCCTCTGAGAGGATGGACAGGAACTGCAGCAGCAGCCCCAGGCGGTAGTAGCGGCCGGATTGCGTAAAGCTGTTGTGCTGCAGCATATCCTGGACATAGGCGGCGAGCTTCCATCCCTGCTCTTTGGTGCAGGAGAAGATGGGCTCATCCTGGCTCAGGCCGAGTGATGCGACCATCTCAGCAGCGCGCCTGCCGCTGAACGCGACCCAGCTGTACGTCCACGGCTCCGTTTGGTCGCTCTTGTAGATGGTCTGATAATCCGGCTCAATGAGGAAGCCCTGTCCGGCGCACAGGTGATACATGTGCTGGTTGACACAGAACGTCCCCTTCCCCGCAAGGATGAAGTGGATCAGGTAATAGGAACGCACGGCCGGGCCGTACGTATGGCCGGGATGTGTCACAGAATGGCCGAATGTCGTCAGGCAGAGGTCGCCTGTCTCATCGAAGGGTGTATTGCAGGTCTGTATATCTTCCATGATTCCTTCCTCCCGATTAATCTGCTTCTATTATACGTCATCCCTCAAAAGATAACAAACGATAGGAATCCATTTGCAAAGGACAAACGACTGATATTTTTTATAAAAACCATTGACAATAGACAAGACTGGTTGTATGATTGTAAACAATCTACCAAGGAATCATACGGTATACAAAATACTCAAAGGAGGACGAACTTATGAAGTTCTTAGGTAAACTCAGTGATTTCATATCGAAGTACATGGCGGCTTTCGTCATCATTGTCGCTGTCATTGCCCTGTTCCAGCCGTGGACGTTCAAGTGGGCCGCGCCGAATATCGCGATGCTCTTGGGCATCGTCATGTTCGGCATGGGCACGACGCTGCGCCTGCGCGACTTCCGCCTGGTATTCCAGCGTCCGCGCGACGTATTCGTCGGTGCTCTGGCACAGTTCACGATCATGCCGGGCCTTGCCTGGCTGCTCGCCAAGGGCTTTAACCTTCCGCCGGAGCTCGCCGCTGGCGTCATCCTCGTCGGTACCTGCCCAGGCGGCACGTCTTCGAATGTCATGACGTATCTGGCACGCGGCGACGTCGCGCTGTCCGTCTCGATGACGATGACGACGACAATCCTCGCCCCGGTCGTCACGCCGCTTTTAACCTGGTGGCTCGCCGGTGCCTGGGTTGAGATTTCCCTCTCGGCCATGATGATGTCGATCGTCAAGGTCGTCATCGTACCGATTGTCGGCGGCATCATCGTCAACTCGCTGTTCGGCAACTTCATCCAGAAGTACGTCAAGCTCCTGCCGCTGATCTCCGTTGTCGCTATTGTCCTGATCGTCGGCGGCGTCGTCGCGGTCAGCTCGCAGCGCATCATGGAGACGGGCGCTCTCATCATGCTCGTCGTCATGCTCCACAACCTGCTCGGCTATGCACTCGGCTTCGGCATCGCTAAGGCCCTGCACATGAACATGGCCAAGGCCAAGGCCATCTCCATCGAAGTCGGCATGCAGAACTCCGGCCTCGCTACTTCCCTCGCCATGATGCACTTCGGCGCAGCAGCAGCAATCCCGGGTGCAATCTTCAGTGTCTGGCACAACATCTCTGGTTCGCTTGCCGCGAACTACCTCGCCAGCCGCATGACGAAAGAGCAAGAGAAAGAGCCGGCAACGCAGGAATGACCTGCTGTTCCCCACAGTCAACGTAAATAATCCCATAAATTCACCGAAGTCAGGAAAAGCTCCCATGGTGCTGCGCGCACGTGGGAGCTTTTCTTTTGTAACAGGTACGCTATAATTAAGACAGAATAAAGAAAGCGTCAGAGAGAAAGGACAGGAGACCATGATCAAGAAACACATCTACATCCTTGCGACGGGCGGGACGATTGCCGGCAGAGCAGCGTCAGAAGAGGCGACGACAGGGTATGAGGCCGGTGCCATCGGCGTTGCAGATCTCTTGGCGGCTGTGCCGGAGATCCGCCGCTATGCAGAGGTGGAAGGCGAGCAGATTGCCGCCATTGACAGCAAGGACATGCGGGAAGTGATCTGGCTGCGCCTCGCCGCGCGTTGCAATGCGCTGCTCTCGCGTGAGGATGTCGATGGCATCGTCATCACGCACGGCACGGATACGATGGAGGAGACGGCGTATTTCCTGCATCTGACGGTCCACAGCGAGAAGCCAATCGTGCTGACGGGGGCCATGCGTCCCGCGACGGCCATGAGTGCCGATGGCCCGATGAACCTCTTGCAGGCCGTGCGCGTCGCCGCCGACGATGAAGCGGCGGGCAAGGGCGTCCTGATCGTGCTTAATGGCACCATTGAGAGTGCTCGCGATGCCGTCAAGATGCATACGACATCACTGGATACATTCCGCTCGCCGGAGATGGGATTGCTTGGCAGCGTGCAGGACGGCGAGCCTGTCTTTTACCGGAGTCCGCTGCGCCGCCATACGGTCCATAGCGCGTTTTCCGTCGAGGGCATCGCTGCGTTGCCGCGCGTCGCCATCCTCTACGCGCATGCTGACGACGACGGCTTCCTCGTTGTGGCGGCCCAAAAGGCAGGCTGTCAGGGCATCGTCTACGCGGGCATGGGCAACGGCAGCATCCCCGAGCGCGCGGAGGCGGCACTTGCCGAGGCTGTTGCAGAGGGCATTGCCGTCGTGCGCAGCACGCGCAGCGCGGCCGGCCGCGTGACGAGGGCCGAGGCATCGTACGAGGCAAATGGCTTCATCGCGAGCGACACGTTGAATCCCGCGAAGGCGCGCGTCCTGCTGCAGCTCGCTCTGCTGAAGACGAGTGACACGGCCTCCATCCGCACGATGTTCTCTATTTATTGAATTGATTGGGTCGATAGGGAAGGATGATATCATGATTGATGAACACGAATGGCGCAGCGTCCTGCAGGTCGCCAAGGACGGGACCTTCTCGGCTGCTGCTAAGCATCTATACATCTCACAGCCGTCGCTCTCGCAGTGCATCAAGAAAGTCGAGACGGAGCTCGGCGTGCGCCTCTTTGACCGCAGCCAGACACCGCTCGCGCTGACGCCGGCCGGCACGATATACGTGCGCCAGGCGAAGGAGATCCTGCGCATCCAGCAGTCGCTCGTGCAGGAGGTCGCGGATCTCTCGGAACTGCGCACAGGCAGCCTGACTATCGGCAGCTCGCGCACGCGGACGGCCTGCTTCCTCATCGACCCGCTCGTCGCCTTCCACCGCCAGTACCCGGGCATCCAGCTGGCCATCAAGGAAGCGCCCGTGCGTACGCTCGAGGAGTACGTCGCTTCTGGCACCGTCGACTTCGCCCTGCTCTACGGCAACTCCCTGCGCCCGGATTTCACTTCTGTCGCGCTCTGCCGCGAGCACACGATGCTGGCCGTGCCGAAGGCGCATCCGCTCGCGAGAGCCCATGCGGAGGACAAGGCTCCGGGCTTCCCGCGCATCTCGTTTGCCGCTATGTCGGGCGAGCCCTTCATCCGCCTGCAGCCGACGCGTCAGATGGCGGAGGTCTACGAGAAGCTCTGTGAGTCTTCGGGCGCAAAGCCGCAGGTGATCTTTGAGGCGAACAGCATCATCGAGGCGTCAGAGCTCTGCGCGGCGGGGCTCGGCGCGACACTCGTGACTGACATGCTCGTGCAGAGCTGGCGTTGGAAGGAGCAGGCCTTCTTCTTTGAGCTCGAGGAAGAGGTGGAGGACCGCCAGCTGCTCGCCGTCTGTAGCAAGCAGCGCCAGCTCTCCCTTGCCGCACAGCGCTTTATCGACTTCCTGCGCGCCGACTGACAGCAGCCTATAGGTTTCTCGAATAGACACTATAAGCAGAATGTATTTTCTTGATAGCTGTATTTAATGGTAGAATAGGAACATCCAATACATACATGGAATCATCTATCGGGAACTGGAGCAAACAGGAATCCTGCTTCCTATTCACTACTCGTCAACAATCGGGAGGGGACAGCAATGTCAAGGGAAATTTCGCGCCGCACCTTCATCAAGGGCGCAGCGGCAGCCGGTGTCGTCCTGGCAGCGGGATCGTACTTCACCTGGAATGGCCGGAACATACCGGAAAAAGTCCAAAAGGGGGATGTCACATACGATGTTCTGATCATCGGCAGCGGTGGTGCCGGCATGCGCGCCGCGCTCGCTGCAGCGGAGAACAAGGACCTCAAGGTTGCCGTGCTGACGAAGCTCGTGCCGACGCGTTCGGCCTCGACGATGGCACAGGGTGGCATGAACGGCGTCACGGGCGTCACGGACCCGAACGACAGCTTCGAGTCGCATGCCTTCGATACCATAAAGGGCGGCGACTACCTCTGCGACCAGGATGCCGTCGAGTACTTCGTCGAGCGCGCCGGCAAGAACATCTACGAGATGGACTACATGGGCTATCCCTACAACCGCCAGGATGACGGCCATTTCCATCAGCGCAAGATGGGCGGCCACGCCCATGCACGCGCCGCTTACTTCGAGGACCGCGCCGGCCACGCGATGGTCCACACGCTCTTTGAGCAGTGCCTTGCGCACGACATCGACTTCATCTCCGAGTGCCAGATGCTCGAGATCTCGATGGCGGGCGAGAAGAGGGACAAGCTCGCTGGCGTCGTCGCCATGGACATGCGCAGCGGCAACATCATCGGCATCCCCGCCAAGACCATCGTCATCGCGACGGGCGGCTACGGCCGCGCCTACTGGGTCCGCACGTCGAACCCGTACAGCTCGACGGGCGACGGCATCGTCGCCGGCATGAACGTCGGCATCCCGTTCAAGGACCCTGAGATGGTGCAGTTCCACCCGACGGGCCTTTCTGTCAACGGCGTCCTGCTCTCTGAGTCGAGCCGTGCTGAGGGCGCGCTGCTCGTCAACAAGGACGGCGAGCGCTTCATGAAGAAGTATGCGCCAGAGAAGATGGAACTTGCGACGCGCGACATCGTCGCCCGCGGCATCGCGACGGAGATCGAGCAGGGCCGCGGCATCGGCGAGGGCATTACGGCCGGCGTCTATCTCGACTTCACGAAGATCCCACCCGAGCGCATCCACCAGCGCCTCGGCCAGGTCGCAGACCTCGCGAAGCGCTTTGCCGGCGTTGACATCACGAAGGAGCCGGTCCTCATCAGCCCGACCTGCCACTACTCAATGGGCGGCCTCGAGATGGCCGACTTCCACACGGGCGAGACGCGCGTGCCGGGCATCTACACGGCCGGCGAGTGCAGCTGCGTCTCGGTCCACGGTGCCAACCGCCTCGGCGCCAATTCCCTCTCGGAGGTCCTCGTTTTCGGCCACACGGCCGGCGACGGCGCCGCAGCCTACGCTAAGGAACACAAGTACGAAGGCAGCCAGGACCAGCTGACGAAGGACAGCAAGAAGTGGCTCGACTCCTTCGAAGAGGTCACCTCGCGCCCGCATGACGGCAATCGCACGGTGCCGGAAATCCGCGACGACATGGTCAAGACGATGTGGTTCAAGGCCGGCGTTTTCCGCAACGGCCCGGACCTCGAGGCAGCCGCCAAAGAGCTCTCCGTCCTCGAAGACCAGTACAAGAACTGCTACGTCGGCGACCCGTCGCACATCTACAATACGGCCTATGAGCAGTACATCGAGCTCGGCAACCTCCTGCAGATCTCGCAGGCCATCGTCCAGGGCGCCATTGCCCGCAAGGAGAGCCGCGGAGCGCATACGCGCCGCGACTTCCCGAAGCGCGACGACAAGAACTTCCTTAAGCACACGCTCGTATTCAAGGAGGACGGCAAGTACCGCTTTGAATACAAGGATGTCGTCGTCACGAAATATGAGCCGAAGGAAAGGAAGTATTGATCATGGCTACACTCAGAATCCATCGCTTTGTAGAAGGGCGCAAGTGGGTGCAGGACTACACGGTCGAGGTCACGAAGGGCATGACGGTCCTCGAGGCCTTGATCAGCATCAAGGAGCATCAGGACCCGACCCTTTCCTTCACATGCTCCTGCCGCTCGAGTATCTGCGGCGCCTGCGCCGTGCGCGTCAACGGCAATGCCGAGCTCTCTTGCGAGAAGCTCGTCGCTGACCTCATCGCGCGCTACCAGACCGAGACGCTGACAGTAGAGCCGCTCGGCAACTTCCGCGTCATCCGCGACCTCATCGTCGACTGGGACCCGAAGTACGCGCGCATCAAGAAAGTCAAGCCCGTTGTCCATCCGAAGGACGAGTTCAGCGCCGAAGACGGCTGCCGCCAGTCGCCGGCCGACTTCGACAAATACAAGAAGTACGCCGGCTGCATCCTCTGCGGCTCGTGCGTCTCGGAGTGCAACAAGAACACGCTGAACCAGAAGGACTTCCTCGACCCGTTCGCCTTCGTCAAAGCGGAGCGCATCACGGCTGACTCGCGTGACAAGGACCCGAAGGAACACCTCAAGGCCGTCCTCGACGCCGGTCTCTGGCGCTGCTTCAACTGCCAGGAATGCACGGCGAAGTGCCCGAAGCATCTCGACCCGGCTGGTGCCATCGAGAAGCTCAAGGCTGCGACGTTCAAGTACCACCTCGACGACAATGTCGGTGCGCGCCATGCCAAGGCAATCTACGACGACATCCAGGAGTCGGGCACGCTCGACGAGTCGAAGCTCAACATCAAGTCGGAGGGCTTCTTCATGGCTGGCCTGCGCGCCCCGATGGCCCTGCGCCTCATGCATGTCGGCAAGATGAACCCGCTGGAGTCGCATCCGGTCAATCCGGAGGTCAAGACCATCGCAGCCATCGTCAAGGCGGCAGAGAAAGAGGAGGAGTAAGCGATGAAATTTGCATTTTTCCCGGGCTGTGTCCTCAAGGGGGCTGCAGCCGAAGCCTATACCTCCATGCAGAAGGTATGCGAAGCGCTCGGCATCGAGCTGGAGGAGATCCCGAACTGGACGTGCTGCGGCGCCTCGCACGCGCAGGGCGTCAATGACCTCGCGGCGCTCGCCGTCAATGCGCGCAATATCTCGATTGCCGAGAACATGGGCCTGCCCATCCTGACGGTCTGCAACACTTGCACGCTGCAGCTGCGCACGGCCAAGTACCGCCTCGACCACGATGCGGCGCTCAAGGACAAGGTCAACGCTATCCTCAAGGAGGCCGGCCATCCGTACGAGTACAAGGGCACGAGCGAAATCACGCACTTCCTCTGGGTCCTCGATGACCATCCGGAGCTCTTCGAGGGCAAGGTCACGGACGCACTGCAGGGCACGAAGATCGCTGCCTACTACGGCTGCCATATCCTGCGCCCGCAGGACATCATGAGCCATGAGGACGGCAAGTACCCAGAGTCGCTGGAGCGCCTTGTCCGCCGCTTCGGCGGCACGCCGGTCTGGTTCGACGCGCACCGCAAGTGCTGCGGATTCCACGCCCAGCTCGCCGCCGAGCACGATGTGCTGACGGTCACGGGCCAGATCGTCGACAGCGCCGGCCGCGCCCATGCCGACCTCATCGTCACACCGTGCCCGCTCTGCCAGATGCAGCTCGACATGTACGAGCCGGAAGGCCGCCAGGCTGTCCAGTCGTCCGTCGAGATCCCAATCCTTCACCTGCAGCAGCTCATCGGACTGGCACTCGGCATGAGCAAGAAGGACATCGGCTTCGACCGCCATGTCTCGGCGCAGGAGAAACTCAAGATCGGCTGATCCCGCACCTATACTTATACCTATAAGACAACATCACACACAAAAAGGCATGCCCCTGATTCCGGGGCATGCCTTTTGTGTGATATTGCGATTATTTTGCGAGCAACAGGCCGACGCGTTTCTTGACCTTTGTCAGCGTCTTGTTGGCGATGTACGTCGCGTGCTCGGCACCCTTGCGCATCTCCTCTTCGAGATAAGCGCGGTCCTCCATGAGACGCGCGAAGTTCTCGCGGATTGGGCGCAGCTCATCGGCGACGGCCTGCCCGACGGCAGCCTTGAAATCACCGTAGCCTTTGCCGACAAATTCGGATTCGATTTCCTCCATGGTCTTGCCCGTGATGGCCGAGTAGATCGTCATGAGGTTGCTGACGCCCGGCTTTTTATCCGGGTCAAAGCGCACGCAGGCCTCGCTGTCCGTGACGGCGCTCTTAAATTTCTTGAGGATAGTCTTCTCATCATCGAGGATCGAGATCGTGGCCTTCGGGTTCGTGTCCGACTTGCTCATCTTGCTTGTCGGATCCTGCAGGCTCATGACGCGCGCGCCGGCCTTCGGGAAGTAACCCTCCGGCAGCTTGAAGACCTCGCCGTACGTGTGGTTGAAGCGCGTGGCGACATCGCGCGTGAACTCGAGGTGCTGCGTCTGGTCAGCGCCGACCGGCACGTAATCCGCCTGATAGAGCAGGATGTCGCCTGCCATCAGGGCCGGGTAGGTGAAGAGGCCGGCATTGATGTTGTCCGGATGCTTGGCCGACTTGTCCTTGAACTGCGTCATGCGCGAGAGCTCGCCGAACTGCGAGCAGCAGTCCATGATCCAGCCCATCTCGGCGTGGCACTTGTTGTGGCTCTGTACAAAGACAAGGCTCTTCTCGGTGTCGATGCCGCAGGCGAGCAGCAGGGCGAAGGCCTCGCGCGTCTGCTGGCGGCGCTTCTGCGGGTCAATGTGGATGGTCATGGAATGCAGGTCGGCGATGAAGTAGTAGCAGTTGTAGTCCTCCTGCATCTGCTTCCAGCTGCGGACTGCGCCGAGATAGTTGCCGAGCGTGAAGACGCCCGTCGGCTGGATGCCGGAGAGGATGATTTTTTTTGTTTCGTTTTCCATGATGAAGCTTCCTTTCTGTTCATCGGCTCAGCTGTCAGGAAAACAAAAATCCCTGACAGTATCTCTTATACTGCCAGGGACGAAATTCTCGCGGTGCCACCCTGTTTCATGGACGAGCCATGCACTTAGCGGAGCACAGGCATGCTCCCGGCAACTGACGCGTGCCTGACGTCGCAGCCTACTGCTCCCGGACTATTCCCGAGAGGTTCAGTGCGCCCTCAGCGACCCATTTGCCAGACTGCATGCCATCCGGATCGCAGCTCCCCGGACTCTCTGCAGGCGCTCATCTGACGTTATCCTCGCTTCAACGGTTTCATATTGTCTCTACCATACCACTGCGGCCCCTGTCTGTCAAGCGGATGGAAGCGCATCAGAATCGGTACTCTTTTGGCACGGCATTATAGCTCGTGTGCAGGAGTTCGTGTGCCTTGCCCTGGCCCGGTTCGCCGAGGAAGTCGCGGTAGAGTACCTGCAGCACGGGATTCTCGTGCGACTTGCGGACAGGCAGATTCCGGTCAATCTCGTAGAGTGCCTGCATGCGCTTCTTCTTGACGGCGTTCGTCGTGCCGACGGGCTGGCCGCCGCCGCCGATGCAGCCGCCGGGGCAGGCCATGACCTCGATGAAGTCATAGGGCGAGATGCCCTTGCGGACCTGCTCCATGAGAACCTCCGCGTTCTTGAGCGTGTGCGCGATCGCGATGTGCAGCGTATGGCCGCCAATCTCGAGCGTGCACTCCTTGATGCCCTGGAAGCCGCGCGCCTCCTGGAAGTCGAGATGCTCGAGCGTCTTGCCCGTCAGCTTGTCGCAGACCGTGCGCAGGGCGGCCTCCATGACGCCGCCCGTCGTGCCGAAAATCGCGCCGGCGCCCGAGGCCGTGCCGAGCGGGCTGTCGAAGTCCGTCTCAGGCAACTGGCCGAAGGAGAGGCCGACGTATTTGATGAGCTTGATGAGCTCGCGCGTTGTCAGCACGATGTCGACATCCTGTCGGCCCTCGCGGCCCATCTCCGGGCGCGCCGCCTCGAACTTCTTCGCCGTGCACGGCATGACGGACACCGTCACGATGTCCTTGGGGTCGATGCCGGCAGCTTTGGGGTAGTACGTCTTGGCGACGGCACCGAAGATGCTCATCGGCGATTTCGTCGAGGAGAGATGAGGCAGGCAATCACTGTAGTGCTTCTCGACGTAGCTGACCCAGCCCGGGCAGCACGAGGTCATCATCGGCAGGACGCCGCCGTGCTGCAGGCGGTCAAGGAACTCCGTGCCTTCCTCCATGATCGTGAGGTCGGCGCCGAAGTTCGTGTCGAAGACCTTGTCAAAACCGAGGAGGTGCAGCGCCGTGACCATCTGGCCTGTCACGATGGCACCGGGCTCCATGCCGAAGGCATCGCCGAGGGAGACGCGCACCGACGGCGCGACCTGCACGATGACATGCTTCTTCGGATTCTGCAGCGCGTCGAGCACCTTTTCCGTATCGTCTTTCTCGACGAGCGCGCCCGTCGGGCAGACGAGGCTGCACTGGCCGCAGAGGATGCAGTCCGTCGTCTCCATCGGCTTGTTGTAGGCCGTCGTGACGATGATGTCGCTGCTGCGCCCCGCATACGTCAGTGCCGCGATGCCCTGCACATCCTTGCAGGCGCGGATGCAGCGGCCGCAGCGGATGCACTTCGATGGGTCACGCACGATGGCCGGATTCGTCACGATGCGCGGCTCCTCCTTGCAGACCGACGGCAGCGAGGAATGCTGGATATTGAAGCGGCTGCAGAGGCGCTGCAGATCGCAGTTCTGGTTGCGCGGGCAGGAGAGGCAGTCCTTGTGGTGGTTGGCGAGCATGAGCTGCAGGATGGCGACCTGCGTGTCGCGTACAATCTGCGTGTCCGTGTGGACTTCCATGCCCTCCCAGACCTCTGTCGAACAGGCTGCGAGCAAGCGGCGCTTGCCGACTACCTCGACGGAGCAGAGGCGGCAGCGCGCCTTGATGCGCTGGTCCTCGTGGTAGCAGAGATGCGGGATATCGATGCCGAGCTCCTGCGCCGCCTGCATGATCTTCGTGCCCTTCGGCACGGCCAGCGGGATGTTGTTGATGGTCAGGTGGACCATCTCTTGTTCTTGATTCGTCATTTTTGCAGTCTCCGTACTCATGCGCGCGCTCCTCCAATATCAAAGAGATCCGGGAAAACCTTCATGGCCGACATCAGCGTGTTCTGTGCCGTCTCGCCGAGGCCGCAGAGCGAGGACATGCTCATGACGCGGGCAATCTTGATCATGATGGCGATGTCCTCGCGCGTGGCCGTCCCCGCGGCCATCTTGTCGAGGATGATCTTGATGTGGAGATTGCCCTCACGGCACGGCGTGCACTGGCCGCAGCTCTCCTCCCAGAAGAATTCCTGATTCATGCGCAGGAAGTCGAGCACGCTCGTGCGCTCGTCGATGACGAGCATGCCACCCGAGCCGACCATGACGCCGGCTGCGCGCAGATCCTCGTAGGTGTACGGCGTGTCGAGGATGGAAGCGTCCGCAATCTTGCCCGAGGCGCCGCCAAACTGGATCAGCTGGATCTTGCGATCGTGCTGGATGCCGCCGGCGAGGTCGTAGAGGATTTCGCGCACCGTCGTGCCGAACGGGATCTCAAAGACGCCCGGGCGGTTGACATTGCCCGCCACGCTGATGAGCTTCGTGCCAATCGACTCGCCGCTGCCGCAGGAGGCGTAGACGCCTGCATCGTCGAGCAAGAGGTGCGGCACGAGCGACAGCGTCTCGACATTGTTGAGGCAGGTCGGGCGGGCGAAGACGCCGCTGACCTTGATGAACGGCGGCTTCATGCGCGGCCGTCCCGCCTTGCCCTCAATCGAGCGGATCAGGGCGGTGCCCTCGCCGCAGACGTAGGCGCCGGCACCCGAGTAGAGGTGGATGTCGAAGTCAAAGCCGCGGCCGAGGATGTTCGTGCCGAGGAAGCCGTAGTTCTTCGCCTGGCGAATTGCGTTCAGGAGCAGCGGGCGGTAGCAGGCGTACTCCGCGCGCATGTAGATGAAGCCGTCCGAGGCGCCTACGACGTAGGCTGCGATGATCATGGCCTCGATGAGATTGAACGGGTCGTGGCAGATGAGCTCGCGGTCCTTGAAGGTCGTCGTTTCGCCCTCGTCGGCATTGCAGATGACGACCTTGCGTTCGCCGCGGACGGCGCGTGCCTGCGACCACTTGCGGCCGAGCGGGTACTCCGCGCCGCCGCGCCCCTTGATCTTGACCTTCGTCAAGAGGTCTGTGATTTTCTCCGGGTCCATCGTCACCGCCTTGCGCAGCGCCTCGAAGCCGCCGACATTCATGTAGGAACCGATCGACGAAGTGTCGTACTTGCCGAAGTTCTTGGTCAGAAAATGTACTTGCATGTGTTAACCTCCTCCAGCTCAGGGCAAAGAGCGCAACAGCGCTTCAATCTTTTCCTGCGTGTCGAGATGGTCGTAGACGTGCCCGTTGATGCGCACGGCCGGTGCGCGGTCGCAGGCGCCGATGCAGGTGACCTGCTCGAGCGTGAAACGGCCGTCGTACGTCGTCTCGCCGAGTTTGATGTCGAGCAGCTGCTCGAGCGTCGAGATCAGGCGGTGCGAATCGACGCGGTTGACGCGGCAGGCCGGCGAACAGCAGACCTGGATCGGATACTTCGCGCGCGGCACCGGCGAGAGCTCGCTGTAGAACTTCAGGCAGTCAAAGATATTCGTCACGCGCATCTTGAGGCGGTCCGCGATGTAGTAAGCCGTCGGCTCTGGCACATAGTGGCGCTCGTTTAGTGCCTGCACCTCGAGCAGGATGCCGACAATCTGCGTCGGGTCGCAGTCGTGGGATTCAAGCACTAGATCGATGCGCTCCTGCAGCTCACTCGGCAGAGGATATTCCTTCGTCAAGGCAGTAAGCATAGTAACCCTCCTAAAAGGCAAAAAGGTAGCATACCAATACACAGAGATAACATCCTCATTATAGCGTATTTTTATGCAAAAATAAATGGAAAGGTATCTTGGAAGTGTAGCCCGGCTTACAATTTTGTGGTATAATGTACTTGCCCGAAGGTGTCTTTGTAAATAAGACCAACATTGTGGGGGGATTGAATATGGCAATCAAGAACATTGAAATGGACCGTCGTGACAGTGCGAGCTATCGCAAGATGTTGAAACGAGGAGGTTTCCTTTCTGCAAGTTACTTGTCCGTCAGTGGCTTTGACGTCAATCAGCTCAAGAAACTGGCGAAACGCGGAGAGCTCGATGCCGTGCGCTGTGCAATCGGCAAATCCATCCGCTGGTACTACCGGGAACGGCAGGCCGAATCCGCTCACCTTCGTGGCTTGGCTTGAGCCAGGCCCGTGCCAGGAGGCACGCCAACCTCAGGCCAATTGAGGCAAAGACCGGTCATCCGGTCTATTTTTTTCTGCAAGATTTGCTTTTTGTTGTTACATTTAGGGGGGAATCCTTTGACCTGGTTCACACTCATCATGATCGTCATGGTCGTCTCCATTATCTTCGGCCTGCTCTTCACGACGCGCTACCTCTTCTCAGGCAGGGCTCTGTTTTGGGCCCGCATCACCATGCTGCTGTTCGACGTCATCGGCATGGGGTGGTTCCTCGGGCGCGCCATCCTCTATCACCTCATATCGGGGCCGAGCCTCATCATTGAGACGGTCATCGTCGGCTTCATGACGCAGCTGATCTGCACAGCCTTTGTGCTTGTTGCAGTCATCATCCGTTTCTTCTGGCGCCGCATGATGGCTGTACCAGTCGACGAGAGCCGCCGGCGCCTTCTGCGTCATGCCGCCGTTTATCCCGCTGTGGCCGCTGGCCTGAGCATTTACGGTGGCTTCTGGGAGCGGACGGCCACCGTCGAGCGCGCTTATACGATACCCGTCAAGGGACTCGGCGCGGGGGAGGGGTACCGCCTCGCGCAGATCAGCGACGTCCATCTCGGCAGTTTCTTTTCCGTCGCCGAACTCGATTCCCTGCTGCGCCGCATTGCCGCCCAAAAGCCCGATATGCTCACCGTCACCGGCGACCTCTTTGACGACGTGACGCAGAACGAAGAAGCTGCCAGGATTCTCAATCGATACGCCGATGCATTTCCCGACGGCATCTGGTTTGCGTTCGGCAATCACGAGCACTTCCGCGGCATCGATACCATCCGCAAGTATCTAGCCAAAACGCGCATCAACGTCCTCATCAATGAGAGCCGCAAAGTGCCCGGCAAGAACCTCTACATGCTCGGCGTCGACTACCCGATGGACCGTTCCCATTTCGAGGCACAGCGCAAGAATTACATGCAACAGGCCATCAAGAATCTGCCCGAAAATGTCCCCTCTATCCTGCTCGCCCATCACCCCGAATGCATCGACGACGGAGCCGCCCATAGCATCGCCCTGACCCTGACTGGTCACACCCACGGCAGCCAGTTCGGCATCCTCGGCCAGCCGCTCTTCCCCGTCTTCAAATACACCCGCGGCCTCGTCAAACTCGGCGATTCCTACGGCTACGTCCACAGCGGCAACGGCAGCTGGTTCCCTTTCCGCCTCGGCTGCCCACCAGAGATCGCGTACTTTACCTTGACAAATGCATAAGAAAGTACAAGAAAGCGAGCATCCTGTGAGTGGGGATGCTCGCTTTTATTGGGCTGTACCTATATGTTTACCATTAAACGCCTAGGTCAAGCGGCAAATCGGAAATGTCTTTGAGGCGCTTTCCTTCAATCAGGGTTTGAAGGAGTTGTTGGGTATCTTCTGCAGCTGGTGTCTCGGCGGCTAATTCATTGACGGTATCGACGAGCTCGTAGAGTGCGAAGTGGTAGAGACAGTCGATGTCACCAGTACCGAGCGCTAAGGAGGCAAGGCGGGATGGTGTTGGCTCGCCCGTGACGACGACGATATGAGGAAGGCTGCCCTTGCGATTGCGGATAAGATTCAAGGCTTCGGTACGACTGTTTTGGGCACGGTCGCTTCGCATCGTCCATTTTGCGGATACGGAGGCATGCAAGATTGGCTTGCCTCCATTTATTTTACGGATGGCGGCAGACTTTGCTGTATGGTCATCGACAATAGCTTCTGATGTATTGAGCTCTTCGTCTGTATAGAGATCACGATAGACAATGATGTCCGGTGCTACCATGTAATCGTTGCCGAGAGCGGCAGATAAATGAGAATCTCTCTTGACTAGTGCGTTGAGATAGGCCAGGTGCTCGTACTGTGCAAAGTCTGAGGTCTTGATGGCGTTCTTATTGCCGAGTTTCAGGATATGCCAGTTGCCTGGACGGATATGTTGCAGTTTTGGAAAGGTTGAACGCAAGAATTCCATAGTCTTCTCTTCAAAGATGCTGCCGCTTGTCTGCCCCTGGGCCTTCTGGCGTTTCATATAGGTTGTAGGTTGTTCCTGGGCAATGTCCGCGTGCAGGGTAACTTCCTGCAAGATTCTCTGGTGGATTCCTTGTGCGAGTTGTACGGATAGCTTGTTGCTCCGGTCTGCGTTGGACGGTATGCCACCTGCATCGACAGAAAGAATTGTGTCCAAGAGTTGCTTATGAAATATACTCCTCTCGTGTGAGAGTAAAACCTTGCTTACTGGCATAGAGGGCCTCCTTTATCTTTTCTCCTACTGCCTTTGCGACAGGGGGTGGGAATGCATTGCCAATCATGCGACAAGCACGTGTTTTAGTCTTGCCGAATACCCATGTATCGGGAAAACCCTGGATACGGGCAATCATGCGCGGAGTCAGCCGTGGCATGCCGGTAAATTCAGGATCAGGTGCCTTGTCCGCGATGCTCTTGCCTTCGACCTGCATCTCTGCCCAGGCACGACGGGCACGTGTAGGCCCCAGGTCCGGACCGCCATGCTTCTTGGAACCTCCGACGATGGTAGGTGCAATCTTGTCTGCCTGTTTTGCCCATTTCCTGGCACCTTTCCAGCCAGCTTCTGCCATGAGGTCTTGCAGGAGCGCGCCGACTGTCGGTGTCTGTTCAGGATGAGGCGCTGGATATGAAAATGTGAAACGGCCTGGCTCGTCATTGCGGATGCCGACAATGACAACCCGCGGCCGCAATTGTGAGACGCCGTAGTCGGACGCTTGCAGGAGCTTGATCTGCACGTCGTATCCCATGTGGGCGATGGAACGCAGTATGTATTCGCGGTATTCGCGGAATGACGGGTCAAGGAATCCACGTACGTTCTCCAGCATGATGGCTCGGGGCTCAATCTCGCGGACGAGACGCAGCGCCTCTGGGAAGAGGTCGCGCTCATCATCAGCGCCGAGTTGCTTGCCTGCAACAGAAAAAGGCGGACAAGGGACGCCGCCAGCGAACAGGTCGACGCCGTGATATGGCTTGCCGTCAAAATCATGGACATCTGCGCAGATTATAGGCCACTCTGGTCGATTCTCTTTTAAGATATCGCAGTATTCTTTTTCGTATTCTACTAATGCTACATGTACAAATCCCGCCATCGCCAGCCCGAGGGCCTGCCCGCCGGCACCTGCACAAATCTCGACACAAGTCAGCATAGTTACTCCTTTTGGTTCGTTCGTTGTCTATTCCTTCATTATATCATAAGATAGGCCTATGCGATATAAACGGCATTCAATCTGCAACTTGGCGTTGTCAAGACAGTTGCCTTGTGCGATAATGAAGAAAAAGTTGATTTTTGAAAGGATCGGTCGTTATGCGCAAGGTAATTGTCGTGATTGATATGCAGAATGACTTCATCGATGGAGCACTGGGCACGAAGGAGGCGCAGGTGATGCTGCCGCGGCTGGTGGAGAAGCTGGAGCGGGAGGAGGCGCTGCTGGTGTTCACGCAGGACACGCACGGTGCGGATTACCTTGAGACGCAGGAGGGGAAGAACCTGCCGGTGCCGCACTGCATCAAGCCGGAGAAGGGCTGGGAGATTGCACCGTCGCTGAAGCCTTTTGTGGAGAAGGCGGCGGCTGTTGTGGAGAAGCCGACCTTTGGCTCGCTAGAGCTGCCGAAGGTCATCGCGGGGCTGGAGCCGGATGCGATTGAGCTTGTGGGGCTCTGCACGGACATCTGTGTGATCGCGGATGCGATGATCCTCAAGGCGGCGTTCCCGGAGGTGCCTGTCTCTGTCGATGCGTCGTGCTGTGCTGGCGTGACGCCGCAGAGCCATGAGAATGCGCTGCAGGCGATGAAGATGTGCCAGGTCACTGTCCGCTGATTTGCGGAATGATGGCTGAATGGGTGAGTGAGATGGAGAGGAGCGGCTATGATGTTTGATGTCACGAAACAATTCTCGTTGACGGGTAAGGTCGCACTGGTGACAGGTGGTGCGTACGGTATCGGCTATGCGATTGCGAAGGCATATGCTGATGCGGGCGCGAAGATCGCGTTCAACTGCCGCAGTCAAGAGCACATGGACAAGGCACTGGCGGATTACAAGAAGGACGGCATTGAGGCGCATGGATATCTCTGTGATGTCACGGACGAGACTTCGGTGCGCGAGATGGTTGCCGATATCGAAAAGACGCTCGGCACCATCGACATTCTTGTGAACAATGCAGGCATCATCAAGCGCACGCCGATGCTCGAGATGGAGACGGCGGATTTCCGCCAGGTCATTGACATCGATCTGACGGCGCCGTTCATCGTCTCGAAGGCTGTGCTGCCCGGCATGCTGCGCAAGGGGCATGGCAAGATTATCAATGTCTGCTCGATGCTCAGCGAAGTGGGGCGCGAGACGGTGGCGGCGTACACAGCGGCGAAAGGCGGTCTCAAGATGCTGACGAAGAACATCGCTTCGGAGTTCGGCGACCGGAACATCCAGTGCAACGGCATTGGGCCAGGCTATATCGCGACGCCACAGACGGCGCCGCTGCGCACGCCAGGCCATCCCTTCAATGCGTTCATCCTATCAAAAACACCGGCGCACCGCTGGGGCACGCCGGAAGATCTCATGGGCCCTGCCGTGTTCCTGGCATCGGACGCCTCTGATTTTGTCAATGGCCACATCCTTTACGTGGACGGCGGCATTCTCGCCTATCTGGGACGCAATCCCCAGGGCTGATGCTCACCAGATGGCCAGGATGAGCCCTCCTGCTGCAATCATCGCGATGGCGCAGGCGTGGACGAGGCTGACTTTCTCACCGAACAGGATGACGGCCAGGATGACGGCAAAGACGACGCTGAGCTTGTCGATCGGTGCGACCTTGGAGACGGGCCCGTACTTGAGCGCGAGGAAGTAGAAGAGCCACGAGGTCGCGCCGGCGATACCGCTCAGGGCGACGAAGAGCAGGCCCTTCTTGTCCTGCAGCACCTCTGCCATGTGCGAGAAGTTTCCCTGCACGAAGACGACACCGATCAGGAACACTGCCATGATGACGGCGCGCACGGCTGTCGCGACGTTGCTGTCGATGCCCTGCAGGCCGACCTTGCCGAAGATGGAGACGAATGCCGCGCTGACGGCGGAGAGCAGTGCGTAGAAAAGCCATGGTTCCATGTCAATCATCCTTTCTTGTCTTGAAAATTATTATCTAAAAAATATGATTCTTATATGAATTATGATACAGTATCTGCCTGCAGATGGCAAGAGCAATTGTCGCCTGCCAAACGACCTCTGAGCGTCCCTCCTGTGTTAGACTGAGGTCAGTCTGATACAGAAGGCCATCGGGCATGGCAAGGTGGAGCTGATGGCGGCGGATTTTGGCCTGCCACGGTATGGGATCGGCGAGCATCTATGACGGCGCAAACTTCACATGTTTTTTGACACGATCCGGGCATCACTCTCTGCTATGATGGAGATGCGCAGAGAGGAGAGGATAATATGACAATCAAGGATTTCTTTTTTAAAGGCAAGAAGGGCACTGGCTCGAAGAAGCAGAAGAAGAGCATCAAGCCGACGGTCGAGGAGTTTGAGGCGCTGGGGCCCAACCCGTCGCCGAAGGCGGTGATGAAGCTGTTCTCGCGCTCGTACCGCATCCTGAACGATGTGGAGCTGCAGAATGCGGACTACCCGGCGATGATGTTCGCGGAGTTCGACGATGGTGCGCAGACGCCGGATGAGCTGCCGGGCGCGGTAGGCGAGTTTGGCCGCTGCGCGGACAACCCCATCCCGGTCAACGGGCCGACGGGGCAGGTCACGTATCTGTCGCGGCTGCTGACGGCGGACACGGAGAGCCGCATGGCGTTCCACCGCCTCGGCTCGACAACGTCTCATGTGCTCGACGCGATGGTGGACATCTTCGAGCTCGTCAGCGTCGACGGCACGCGTTACGACCGCCTATATCTCGACATGTATCACTTGGGCCAGTCACAGAAGGCGCCGGAAGGCTACCGCCTCATCGGCGAGCTTACCGGCATCACCGGCACGAGCATCGGCAGCAGCCGTGACTTCCCGCTGCACATCGGGCAGGACGCCTTCGAGTACGCCTGCTCCATCTTTGGTGCACCGGTCGTATCGTCGACGCTCAAGGATATGGATCTCGAGAAGGCGCGCGGCCTGGTCAAAGCTATGGGGAAAGGGTAAATCGATAAGCAAAAAGGAAGTGCCGATGAGCACTTCCTTTCTTGTGTATATGGGTGTAGGATTGTGGAACTCAGTGGGCGCTGCCGAGGAGGATCAGGCGGATGCCGAGCGCGAACATGGCGAGCGAGAGCAGCATGAGGATGACTTTCGACTTTGTCTTCTTGGAGAGTTTGGCGCCGATCTGGGCGCCGATGGCGGCGCCGATGGAGATGCAGATGGCGGGAATCCAGATGATGTGGTCGAGCATGAAGTGGCTGACGACGCCGAAGGCGGAGGAGCAGGTCAGCACGAAGTGGCTCGTGGCCGTCGCGACGTGGACGGGGAAGCCGAGCAAGTAGATCATCAGCGGTACGTGGATGACGCCACCGCCGATGCCGAAGATGCTCGAGATGAAGCCGACGCCGAGGCTGGCGATGATGCCGAGCGTGCGGTTGTACTGGAAGTCTTCCGACACATCCATGGCGTTGGAGACGGGCTTATGGGTGGAGTTCCAGTACATGATGACGGACATCAGCAGCAGGAATATGCCGAAGTAGAGGTCAAGCATCGTCGTGCTGAACTTGTTGACGATCCACGAGCCGAGCACGGCGCCGGGGAGCGTGGCGATGGCGAACGGGATGGCGGCGCTGAAGAGCACACGCTTCTGGCGGATGTAGGCAAGCGTGCCGCTCATGGCGTTGGCCATGACGACGACGAGCGAGGTGCCCGCAATCTGGGCCGCCGTGTGGAAGTAGGGGTAGACGCCGCCGTCCGACAGGAACAGGATGAAGATCGGCACGCAGATGAGGCCGCCGCCGATGCCGACGAGCGTGCCGAATGTGCCGACACCGATGCCGAGCAGCAGGAACAAGAGGATATCCATGTGGGAAAAAGACCTTCTTTCTTTGTGGTGAAGTGATGCTGATGCCATTATACCATAGAATGGGATGGGAGGTCGGACGAAAACGGTATGGTGGTTATAGCTGTGCGGTATGCAAATTTTTGTTCGACTTTTCTGTCCACTCAGCAGGGATTTTTCGGGCAAAGCGCGAATTATTCTAGCAAGATTACGATATAGGAAAGCGAGGCTGGCTATTATGAAACGTTTTATGGATGAAGATTTTCTCTTGCACTCGGAATTTGCGGAAGACCTGTATCACGAATACGCCGAGAAGCTGCCGATCCTCGACTACCACACGCACATCCCCGTGCGGGACATTGCGGAGAACCGCGTCTACCACAATCTGACGGAGGTGCTCGTCGACAATCCCGTCGCACGGCGGCTCATGCGCGCCAATGGGGTCAAGGAGCGCTTCATCACGGGCGGCGAGGCACCGGCGCGCGAGCGCTTCCAGTACTTCGCGGAGTCGCTCGCACGGGCGGCGGGCAATCCGCTCTACACGTGGGTCCATCTCGTGCTCAAGCGCGTCTTTGACTGCCACTACGTGCTCAGCGGAGAGACGGCAGACGATGTCTGGTCGGTCTGCTCGGAGAAGTTCGCAGATGGCACGATGACAGTGCGCTCGCTCCTGGAGCAGGGCAATGTCGAGGCGGTCTTCACGGCTGACCATCCGGAGGACAACCTCAAGTGGCACCGCCAGATCAGGGAACAGGGATTCCCTGTGAAGGTGCTGCCGGTATTCCATCCCGATGCGGCGCTCGACATTGCCAATCCGGAGTGGGGCAATTACATGCTCTACGACCTCGGCCAGACGGCGGGCGTCGAGATCTCGACGATGACGGAGGTGCGCGAGGCGCTCGCGAAGCGCATCGCCTACTTTGACAGCATGGGCTGCCGCACGGCTGACCACGCCTTCCCGCGCATTGTCTACCGTGAGGCGGAGGAGTACGAGCTCGATGACATCGTCGGCCGCGTCATCAACAGCAAGGGGGCGCCGACGCAGGAAGAAGTCGAGAAGTACCAGACGGCTGTCCTGCGCTTCCTCGGCAAGAAGTACGCGGAGCGCGGCTGGGTCATGCAGCTCCACTACGGCATCCTGCGCGATACGAACAGCAAGATGGCGGCAGGGCTCGGCAGCGGTGCGGGCTTTGACTGCATCAGTGCGAGCAGCGACGGCGAGGGCCTCGCGGCGCTCCTTGACCTGCTTTCGCGCGAAGAGGCATTGCCGAAGACCGTCGTGAGCTCGATGAACCCGTCGGACCAAGTCGTCATCGGCTCAATCCTCGGCGCCTTCCAGACGGAGGATGCGGGCCATCTGCAGCTCGGCCCGTCGTGGTGGATCAACCAGACGCCGCTCGGCATCCGCGCGCAGCTCGGCTACATGGCGAGCCTCGGCATCATCGGCACGGCCATCGGCTTCTCGACGGATGCGCGCAGCGCCCTGTTCTGGCCGCGCCACGAGTACTACCGCCGCATTCTCTGCGATGTGCTCGCCTCGCTCGTCGAGGAGGGGCTCTATCCGTCCGACAAGGACGCGCTGGGCCGCCTGATCCGTGATGTCTGCTACGAGAACACCAAGAAGTACTTTGGCATCTGATGCATACACGCAGGATGCCCCGGGCCTATCCGACATAGAAAAAGGACTGCCATCTGGCAGTCCTTATTTTTCTTCGTGGCGGAGTGGAGAGGATTCGAACCTCCGCACCGGTTACCCAGTCTAACGATTTAGCAAACCGTCCTCTTCAGCCTCTTGAGTACCACTCCATATGGCGGAGAGGGTGGGATTCGAACCCACGGTGCATTGCTGCATCACCGGTTTTCAAGACCGGCTCCTTAAACCACTCGGACACCTCTCCATATACAGTAAGCCTATTATAGCAAAAACAGCACAAGTCTGTCAACTCGAAGCGGGCTGTCCGCCATTGCAGTACGAAACTAGACCTGCTATAATGAACTGAGGCATAAAAAAGACCCGCCTTCTAGTTGGACGCTGTAGGCGGGTTTTTAGATAAACCTACTATAGAGGGCTGCCGCTAGGCGGTGCCACCTTATTTATCTTTATTATAATCGATTCGGGGGCTGTTGGCAATGAAAATTGCGTTTTTTGATTCGGGCATTGGCGGGCTTTCGGTGTTGCATCACGCGATGCGCGTATTGCCAAATGAGCAGTTCGTCTTTTACGCGGATGAGGACAATGTGCCATATGGTGTCAAGACGAGGGAAGAGGTCATGGGCTTTGTTCAGCAGGCGTTCGACTTTCTCGTCGGCTGCGATGTCAAGGCAATTGTTGTCGCCTGCAATACGGCGACGTCGGTGGCTGTCCGCGAGATGCGTCACCGCTATGATATCCCGATCATCGGCATGGAGCCGGCGGCCAAGAAGGCGCTGGACCTCGACGGCGAGCACCGCGTGCTCGTGGCGGCGACGCCAATCACAGTGCACGGCAAGAAGATGCAGATTCTCATCGATCGCTTCGACAAAGACCATCTCGTCGACCTGCTGCCGCTGCCGCGCCTCGTGGAGTTCGCGGAGCGCGAGGAGTTCCGCTCGGGGGCGGTCCGTGCGTACCTTGAGCAGGAGCTCGGCCGCTTCCCGCTTGCGGATTACTCGGCGCTCGTGCTCGGCTGCACGCATTTCAACTACTTCAAGGACACGATGCGCGAGATCATGCCGGAGAACATGCACTTCGTCGACGGCAATGAGGGAACGGTGCGCGAGCTCATGCGCCAGCTCGATGCGCGCCACGGGCTCGAGAACCTGCCCCAGACGGTCGACTACTATTACTCCGGCCGCCGTGTCGAGGATGCGGCAGAGCTTGCGCGCATCGCGCGCTACATGGAGCGGCTCAACCTCGTCTACGAGATTCACTGAATTCACTGGATTTAGCGGAATGGGCAATATTCCTCTGAAAATCTTGACTTTCCCACTCTTTTGTTCTAGGCTATAGAATGTGTTTGTAAAGGAAATCACAAAGTCGATTTGGAGGAGGGGTTCTCTTGCCCATCATTACCGAGCATCATGTGAATTTTTACGATACGGATGCGATGGCTGTCGTGCATCATTCCAATTATATCCGCTGGTTCGAGACGGGACGCGTGGCATATCTGCGCAAGTACGGCATCACGCTGGGGGAGATGATGGAGGACGGCTATGTCTTCCCGATTACGGAAGTGCGGGCCAAGTATGTGTCGCCGGGCCGCTTTGACGACGACATCTGCATCGAGACGCGCCCGAAGGCACTGACCAAAGCGAAGATGGCCTTCCAGTACCGCGTCTTCAACAAGGCGACGGGCGAGCTCATGGTCACGGGCTTCACGCAGAACGTCTTCACGCATCGCGAGAGCGGCAAGATCACGCGCCTGCCGGAGAAGTACTACGCAAAGCTCCAGCAGGCCATGGCTGACGAGGCCGACTGGCAGGAAATGCAGGCAAAAGAGGCACAAGGAACTGCATCGCGCCGGAAATGAGCCGGTCATCACTTTGTTTTATTTTTGGATAGAAAGAATCAGGAGGAATCAACGTGACGGTATTATATGCAATCATTGCCCTGATCGTCGCTGCGGTCATCGTGGCGAAGTTGTATCTCTGCATCGCAGGCAAGGAGAAGATTGTCGTCAAGACGGATGCGCCTTTCGTGGTGGAATCGCAGACGGACGACGCAATCGTGATCTCGAAAAAACTGACGTTTGTCAATGAAGGCAAGCAGTGCGCCACCATCATGGACGCACTCGTGCGCCCGCAGCTGCCGTATGAGCAGTACGATGGCATCGAGGCACGTGGCAAGGCGGAGCGCGAGGGTGAACCGCGCGAGGACGATTACTTCGAGGCCGTGCTGATCCAGAAGCTCGGCGACCCGAACCACGAGGACAAGCTCAACATTTTCGCGAAGGTCAAGCTGACGCCGCGCAAGGGCATGACGCTCAAGGAAGCGCTCTCGCACATGGTCGACCTGCCGCTCGATGTCATCTGGATGGAGACGGGCCGCACGCCGTGGCATTACACGAAGGTCCGTCTGACGCTCTCCGCTGAGGAGATCGCCAAGCTCGCCGGTGTGGAACTCGTGAAGGACTGAGGGAGGAATTATCATGGCAGAAGCAAAACTCGATTTGATCCCGGTCCCGACGCGCATCCTGACCGAGAAAGACGATATTGTCGACAGCATTGAACGCTATACGAAGGGCAAGATCGGCCCGGATGACCTGCTCTGCACGGCAGAGAGTGTCGTCGCCATCACGCAGGGCCGCTTCGTGCGCCCGGAAGACCTCAAGATCACGCGTGTGGCGCAGTTCTGCTGCCGCTTCATTCCGGACTACGGCAGCCTGGCATCGCCGCACGGCATGCAGTCCTTGATGGACGTCGAGGGCAAGTGGCGTGTGGCCTTTGCGCTGTTTGCTGGCTTCCTCGGCAAGCTCGTCGGCCAGAGCGGCCTCTTCTACAAGTGGGGCGGTGAGCAGACGGCACTCATCGATGATGTAACGGGCACGATGCCGCCGTTCGACAAGTGCATCGTCTACGGCCCGAAGGACCCGAATGAGGTCGTCAAGAAGATCCAGCAGCGTCTCGGCTGCTTCGGTGCGATGATCGCGGATGTCAACGACCTCAAGCGCTCCCGCGTCGTCGGCGTGACGGACAAGGTCGATGGCCAGATGGCAGCGAAGCTGCTCATCGACAACCCGTTCGGCAATGCGAGCCAGAAGACGCCGATCTGCATCATCAAGAACTACAGACAGTATCAGGAGTCGCAGAAATAAAGACCGCTGCCCGGCAGCGGGAGAGGTGTTGTACCGCGAAAACTCGAGGTAGGCACCTCTTTTTTGTTCCAGTGCAAGATGTGAAAGAGAGGAAGGTTCATCATGACAAGAACGGATCGGCGCATGGCAGACGCCCTGCGCCCGTATGAGATGCATCGTCATTTCCAGAAATATCCGGCAGGCTCGGTGCTCATCGAGATGGGCAACACGAAGGTCATCTGCGCGGCCTCCATCGAGGACCGCGTGCCGTTTTTCCTTCGCGGTACAGGCGAGGGCTGGATCGCGGCGGAGTACTCGCTCTTGCCGAGTGCCACGGAGACGCGCACGCAGCGCGAGGCCGTGCGCGGCAAGCAGTCTGGGCGCACGCAGGAAATCGAACGACTGATTGGCAGGAGCCTGCGCTCCGTCGTCGACACGAAGGCACTCGGCGAGCGCACGATCATGATTGACTGCGATGTCATCCAGGCGGACGGCGGCACGCGCACGGCCTCCATCACGGGCGCTTTTGTTGCGCTCGTCGAGGCGTGCGCTTCGTTCTACGAGAAGGGCAAGATCTTCCCCGTCAAGGACTTCCTCTCGGCCATCAGCGTCGGCGTCAGCCACGAGGGTGAGCCGATACTCGACCTCTGCTACGAGGAGGACTCGCGGGCCATCGTCGATATGAATGTCGTCATGACGGGCGCAGGGCGCTTTGTCGAGGTGCAGGGCACGGGCGAGGGCCGTCCGTTCACGCACGAGGAGCTCGGCGCACTCTTGGCGCTCGGTGAGAAGGGCTGCCGGGAGCTCATCTCGTATCAGAAGGATGTGCTCGGCGGCGAGCTCGTCTGGCTCGTCGGCCGGGAAGGCTGATTCAAAGAGGGTGAGAAGATGAAGAAGATCGTGATTGCAACGAAGAACAAGGGCAAGGTCCGCGAGATGCGTGAGGCACTCTCGCATCTGCCCGTTGAGGTCGTCTCTCTGGCGGAGTTCGGCGCGCTGCCCGATGCCGTGGAGGACGGCAAGACGTTTGCCGAGAACGCGCGCATCAAGGCGGCGTTCTACCGGCAGCAGACGGGCTGCGCCTGCCTCGCCGACGACTCTGGCCTGGAGGTCGAGGTGCTCGGCGGAATGCCTGGCATCTTCTCGGCGCGCTTCGCCGGCTTCCATGCTGACGATGCGACGAACAACGAGAAATTGCTCGCAGAGCTAAGGAAGGCCGGTGTTGAGTCGTCGCCGGCTGACTACCGCTGCGCGCTCGTCTTTGTCGATGAAGACGGCACGAGCCTTGTGACGGAGGGTCGCTGCGACGGCACGGTCCGCATGGTGGCAAAGGGGGAGAACGGATTCGGTTACGACCCGTACTTCTACACCGAAGACTACCCCGGCCGCACGATGGCCGAGATCAGCTTTGAGGAGAAGGACGCGATCAGTCACCGCGGCAAGGCACTGCGCGCGATGGTCGAGGAGTTGGAGGAGCGCTTGAGATGAAGATCGGTATCGTAAGTGACAGCCATGGCTCGACGCGTGCCATCGACCGGATGCTTTCCCATCCGGCGGCAGAGGGCGTGACGCTCTGGCTCCATGCGGGCGACATCACGCCGGATGCAGAGTATCTGGCCATGGTGACGGAAGGGAAGGCTAAGGTCCGCTATGTTGCGGGCAACAGCGACTGGCCGGAGCCCGGTGCCCGCTACGACGACGTCGTGGAGGCGGCCGGCCACCGCATCTTCCTGACGCATGGCCACATGTACGGCGTGCGCTTCACGACGAAGATGCTCTGCGATGCAGCCGGCGAATCGGGCTGTGACATCGCCGTCTACGGCCACACGCATGTCGCAGAGATCTCGACGGGGCACATCACTGTGCTCAATCCGGGCAGTGTCGCGCGCCCGCGCGATGCGATGCAGGGTTCCTTCCTCGTCATGGAGCTCGAGCAGGGCAAAGCCCCAGCCTGCCATCTGATCCGCCTTGCATGATTTTTTTGCAACATCATCATGCATGGAGTAAATAATTCCATAATCCTATCGATAATTGTTCCCGAAATAAAATTTTTCTTGCGCGAAAGAAGGATTTTAAAGGCGAATCACTAATATAAAATTTGAGTGACAAGCATCACATTGTGGCTGATCGCAGAGAGGCAAAAAAGTGAACTCGATTCGCTTTTTTCAAGGGTTCGCGGGCTTTCAGAAATGCTTGAAAGCCGCTATAAAATGTGTTATGATGAACCACAGATGTGTGATAAGTTGTATTTATGGGAGGGATCACTTTGCGAGAACTCGACGCAAAACAAATCACGGAAACCGTTGCACAGCTGTGCAAGGAGGCGGCTTATTACCTGCCGAAAGATGTCTATGAGGGCCTCAAGAAGGGCCGCGAGACGGAGAAGTCCCCAGTCGGCCAGGCTGTACTCGACCAGATCATCAAGAATGCGGAAATCGCACGCGATGAGGATCGCCCGTACTGCCAGGATACCGGCATGACGATCGTCTTCCTCGAGGTAGGCCAGGACCTCCACATCGTCGGCGGTGACCTCGAAGAGGCAGTCAACGACGGTATCGCCAAGGGCTACACGGAAGGCTACCTGAGAAAATCGGTCGTTGCAGAGCCAATCTTCAACCGCGTCAACACCCAGAACAACACGCCGGGCGTCATCTACACGAAGATCGTTCCGGGCGACAAGCTCAAGATCACGGTTGAGCCGAAGGGCTTCGGTTCCGAGAACAAGGGCGGCATCAAGATGCTCGTACCGGCTGACGGCCTTGAGGGCGTCAAGAAGGCTGTCATGGAGATCATCCTGCATGCCAGCATGAACCCGTGCCCGCCGATGGTCGTCGGCATCGGCATCGGCGGCACGATGGACCGCGCCGCTGTCATGAGCAAGATTGCCCTGACGCGTTCGATCGACTCGCATAACCCGATGCCAGAATATGCGAAACTCGAAGACGATCTCCTTGAGCTCATCAATGAAACGGGTATTGGACCGCAGCTCGGCGGCACGACGTCCTGCCTCGGTGTCAACATCGAGTGGGGCCCGACGCACATCGCCGGCCTGCCGGTCGCTGTGACGATCTGCTGCCATGCATGCCGTCATGCAAAGCGCGTTCTTTGATCTGTCGAAAGACTGAGCAAAACTATCAGGAGGAGAGATAATCATGGCAGAACCTATTCGCATCCATACCCCGTTCACGGAAGAAGATTCCCACAAGCTCAAGATCGGCGACAGCGTTCTCATCACGGGCGAGATCTACGCTGCACGCGATGCTGCGCACAAGAAGATGTGCGAGGCACTCGCTAAAGGCGAGAAGCTGCCGATCGACTGGCACAACAAGATGGTCTATTACCTCGGACCGACTCCGGCAAAACCGGGTGATCCGATCGGCTCCTGCGGCCCGACGACTTCTGGCCGCATGGATGCCTATACGCCGACGATGCTCGAGCAGGGCATCAAGGGCATGATCGGCAAGGGCTCCCGTTCGAAGGAAGTCGTCGATTCCATGAAGAAGAACGGCGTTACGTATTTCGCTGCTGTCGGCGGTGCCGCAGCGCTCATCGCGAAGTCCGTCAAGAAGTACGAAGTTCTCGCTTACCCAGAACTCGGCCCGGAGGCACTTGCCCGCCTGACCGTTGAGGATTTCCCAGCTATTGTTGTCATCGACTGCGAAGGCAATAACCTTTACGATGTCAACCAGGAGAAGTATCGTACCCTGAAGGGTTACTGATAACGAGAGAAGATGGGAAGCTTTTGGGAGGCTCGCTTGAAGGCTTCCTTTCTTTTTCAAGAATCAACAGGAGGTATAGAATGTTCCATACAACTTTTTATCTGCGCCGTCTGCACTCGTTAGTCGGCCTGCTGGCAATCGGCATTTTCCTCTTCGAGCATATCATCACGAATGCTCGTGCACTCGGCGGTGCTGAGTCCCTCAACGGTGCTCTGGCCATGATGGAGCTCATCCCGCATCCGATTTTCCTCGGCCTGGAGATCTTCGGTGTCGCACTGCCGATCCTCTTCCATGCCATCTACGGCATCTACATCGCCCTTCAGGCGAAGAACAACCCGGGCCGCTATGGCTACGTCCGCAACTGGCAGTTCGCATTGCAGCGCTGGACGGCATGGTTCCTCGTCATCTTCCTCATCTGGCATGTATTCTACCTGCGCATCTTCACGAAGGCCATCAACGGCACGCCGATCTCGTATGAGCTGCTGCATACGCTCTTCACGAGCAGCCCGATCACGACGCTGCTCTACACGATCGGCATGTTCGCAGCTATCTTCCATTTCTGCAATGGTATCACGACTTTCTGCATGACCTGGGGCATCGCCAAGGGCCCGCGCATCCAGAACGTCATCAACGTTCTCTCGATGTGCCTCTGCGCATTCCTCTGCCTTGTCACGATTGCGTTCATGGCAAGCTACTTTGTCATGTAAGACCCGATACGCTGTGTAAGAAAAGGAGAATATAAATGGCTAAGAAACCAGAAAATAAGATTATTGTCGTAGGCGGCGGCCTCTCGGGCCTCATGGCTACGCTGAAGATCTGCGAAGGCGGCGGCAAGGTTGACCTCTTCTCTTACTGCCCGGTCAAGCGTTCCCACTCCCTCTGTGCTCAGGGCGGCATCAACGCCTGCATGGACACGAAGGGTGAGCATGACTCGATCTACGAGCATTTCGATGATACGGTCTACGGCGGCGACTTCCTCGCTGACCAGCTCGCTGTCAAGGGCATGGTCGAAGCTGCACCGAAGCTCATCAAGATGTTCGACCGTATGGGCGTGCCGTTCACGCGCACGGCTGAAGGTGTTCTCGACCTCCGTAACTTCGGCGGCCAGAAGAACAAGCGCACGGTCTTCGCTGGCTCCACGACGGGCCAGCAGCTCCTCTACGCTCTCGACGAGCAGGTTCGCCGTTGGGAAGTAAAGGGCGGCGTCAAGAAGTATGAGTTCTGGGAATTCATCAAGATCATCAAGAACAAAGAGGGCATCTGCCGCGGTATCGTCGCGCAGAACATGAACTCCAACGAGATCGTCTCGTTCCCGGCTGACGTTGTCATCCTCGCAACGGGCGGCCCTGGCCAGGTATACGGCCGCTGCACGGCTTCGACGATCTGCAACGGTTCGGCTGTTTCCGCTGTTTACCAGCAGGGCGCTGAACTCGGCAACCCGGAGTTCCTCCAGATCCATCCGACAGCTATCCCGGGTTCCGACAAGAACCGCCTGATGTCCGAGGCTTGCCGCGGTGAGGGCGGCCGCGTCTGGGTTTACCGCAAGAACCCGCAGACGGGCGAAAAAGAGCGCTGGTACTTCCTCGAGGATATGTACCCGGCATACGGCAACCTCGTACCGCGTGACGTTGCATCGCGTGCCATCTACAAGGTCGTCGTCCACATGGGCCTCGGCATGCACAACCCGAACCGCGTCTACCTCGACCTCTCGCACATCCCGGCTGATTACCTCGAGCGCAAGCTCGGCGGCATCCTCGAGATGTACAGCGACTTCATGGGCCAGGATCCGCGCAAGGTCCCGATGGAGATCTTCCCGTCGATCCACTACTCGATGGGCGGCATCTGGGTCGATCGCGAGCATCACACGAACATCCCGGGCCTCCTCGCTTCCGGCGAGTGCGATTACCAGTACCACGGCGCAAACCGCCTCGGTGCAAACTCGCTGCTCTCGGCAACGTATTCGGGCACGATTTCTGGCCCAGAGTCCCTGCGCCTCGCACGCAGCGGCAAGCTCGGCTCTGCCCTGACGGCAGAAGAGCTCGAGGCTGCCCGCCAGGAGTGCGTCGCAGAGTTCGACAAGATCCGCAACATGAACGGCACGGAGAATGCGCATAAGCTCCATCACGAGCTCGGCGACATCATGTACAAGTACGTCTCCATCGAGCGCGACAACAACGGCCTCAAAGAATGCGTCAAGGAGCTCAAGGAAATCCTTAAGCGCTGGGACAACATCGGCGTTACGGACCACGGCACTTGGGCAAACCAGGAAGCGATGTTCGTCCGCCAGCTGCGCAACATGATCATCTATGCGATGGCCATCACGCAGTCCGCTCTGCAGCGTGACGAGAGCCGCGGTGCTCATGCGAAGATCGTCCTGAAGTCCGATTACGATAAGATGGACGACCAGCTCAAGGAAGCCCTCACGAAGAAGTACGGCAAGTTCCACTTCGACGCTGAGACGGGCCGTGGCACGACGGATGACGGCAACGACGACCTCGTATTCTTCGAGCGCAACGATAAGAAGTTCATGCGCACGACCATCGTTACCTTCGACCAGGAGAAGGAAGAGCCGGTCGTTTCCTACCGTGAATTCGAGCACTCTCTCATCAAGCCGCGTCTGCGCAACTATGCCGTAGCTAAGAAAGAGTAAGAGGGAGGACAAATAGAAATGGCAGAACAGAAAAAAGTCAGAATCATCGTCGAGCGCCAGGACGGTCCGAAAGAGAAGCCGTACAACCAGGAGTTCGAGATCGACTATCGTCCGGGCCTCAACATCGTTGCTGCCCTGATGGAAATCCAGAAGAACCCGGTAACGGTCGACGGCAAGAAAGTCCCGCCAGTGACGTGGGAATGCAACTGCCTCGAGAAGGTCTGCGGCGCCTGCATGATGGTCATCAACGGCAAGGCTCGTCAGGCTTGCTGCACGCTCGTTGATACGCTCAAGCAGCCGATCCACCTGCAGCCGGCCCGCACGTTCCCGGTCATCCGCGACCTGCTCATCGACCGCTCCGTCATGTTCGAGAGCCTCAAGCGCATCCACGGCTGGGTCGAAGTCGACGGCACGTGGGAGGTCAAGGATGCTCCGATCCAGAACCCGTACACGGCACAGACGGCCTACGAGATCTCGCACTGCATGACCTGCGGCTGCTGCCTCGAGGCCTGCCCGAACGTCGGCCCGCAGTCCGACTTCATCGGACCGGCTCCGACGGTACAGGCTTACCTCTTCAACCTCCATCCGCTCGGAAAGTTCGACGCTCCGAAGCGCCTGAACGCACTGATGGAGAAGGGCGGCATCACGAGCTGCGGCAACAGCCAGAACTGTGTCGAAGCTTGCCCGAAGAACATCAAGCTGACGACGTATCTCGCACAGCTCAACCGCGATGTCAACAAGCAGGCATTGAAGAATATCTTCAATCACTGAGCCTGATAAGACTGAGCAACGAGAGCCCCGCATCACGATCCTCGGATTGGGTGCGGGGCTCTTTGTATGCTCGGTGTACGCTCGGCGTATGCTCGGTGTGACGAGCATGCTTGATTATTTTTTTAGGATTCGCTATGATAGGAGTTATAGATTCAGACGTTACTGATTACGATTCAATGGATATATGGAGGGACGCTCATTGTCACGCGATAAATCCCAGGAGGACATCACGCTCCTCGGCAAGAAAAATGTCAAATACCACTACGATTATTGTCCGGAGATCCTCGAGACGTTCGAGAACCGTCATCCGGACAATGATTACTGGGTCAAGTTCAACTGCCCGGAGTTCACGGCGCTCTGCCCCATCACGGGCCAGCCGGACTACGCGACCATCTATATCTCGTACATCCCGGGCCGCCGGATGGTCGAGAGCAAGTCGCTGAAGCTCTACCTCGTGAGTTTCCGCAACCACGGCGATTTCCACGAGGACGTCGTCAATGTCATCATGAAGGACCTCATCCGCCTCATGGATCCGAAGTACATCGAGGTCTGGGGCAAGTTCCTGCCGCGCGGCGGCATCTCGATTGACCCGTACGCCAACTATGGCCGTCCGGATACGAAGTACGAGCGGCTGGCGGAGCACCGCTTCATGGAGCACGACCTCGTCGCCATGGATAAGGTCGACAACCGCTGAAACAGGCAGGGGAGGACGCAGATAGAGAAATGAAACGACAAAAGCGAATTGCGCTCGTCAACGACATCACTGGCTTCGGGCGCTGTTCTGTCACGGTGGAACTGCCGCTCATATCGGCCATGAAGATACAGGCCTGTCCCTTGCCGACAGCCATCCTCTCGGTCCACACGGGCTTTCCCGACCATTACCTCGACGATTACACGGAGCGCATGGCGCCGTACATCGCGAGCTGGGAGAAGAATGGGCTCGCATTCGACGGCATCTGCACGGGCTTCCTGGGGTCGGCCGAGCAGATAGCCATCGTGCTCGACTTCATCCGGCGCTTCAAGGGGGCGGGGACGCGCGTCATGGTCGACCCTGTCATGGGCGACTACGGCAAGCTCTACCCGTCGTACACGCAGGAGATGTGCGACAAGATGCGCAGCCTGCTCGGCGTAGCGGACCTCGTCACGCCGAACCTCACAGAGGCCTGCCAGCTGCTCGACATCCCGTATCCCACGGACGGGATTGTCACGGACGATGAGCTTTGCGAGATGGCAGAGGCCCTGGCGGCGCGCGGACCGAAGCAGGTCGTCATCACGGGGCTCCACGAGGGTGACACCATCAAGAACTTCCTCTATGAGGAGGGCAAAATCGCCATCGTGCGCGCGCCGAAGATTGGCGGCGACCGCAGCGGCAGCGGCGATGCCTTCGCTGCCATCGTCGCGGCGAGCCTGATCCGCGGCGAGGAGCTGGAGGCAGCCGTCCAGAAGGCCGCTTCCTTCATCAGCCGCTGTCTCGCCTATGCGCTGGAGCTCGACTTGCCATGGAATTACGGCCTGCCGTTTGAGGAATACCTGACCGAGCTTCGCTGAGGCGTTTTCTTTTGTTTTTGGGAGGGATTTCCATGATTGTCTATGCAACGCATGCCGGCGGCAAGTACCTGCCGCTCGATGAATCCTTGCGCGTGCAGCCGAAAGGCAAGCGCAACCTTTACGTCAACATCACGAACCACTGCAACTGCGCCTGCACGTTCTGCTTGCGCACGATGAAGCACATGGCCGAGCAGTCCTCGCTGTGGTTCAAGGGCAAGGAGCCGACGGTCGAGGAGGTCAAGGCCGCACTTGATACAGTTCCCTGGGATTACATCAAGGAGGTCGTCTTCTGCGGCTTCGGCGAGCCGACGATGCGCCTTGATGTGCTCTTAGAGCTCCTGCGCTACGTCAAGCAGCATCATCCGGAACTGCCGACGCGTCTCAACACGAACGGCCTCGGCGAATTGGAGAACGGCCGCGAGTTTGCTTCGGAATTCCAAGGCATCCTCGACACAGTCTCCATCAGCCTCAACGCGTCGAACGCTGAGCGCTACTTCGAGCTCACGCGCGCGAAGTTCGGCGTCCAGTCGTACGACGCGATGCTGACCTTTGCGCAGCACTGCAAGCCCTACGTGCCGAATGTCGTTCTGACGATCGTCGACCACGTCGAGGGGCCGGAGGAGATCGAGAAGTGCCGGAAGATCTGCGAGGAACGCGGCCTGACGCTGCGCGTGCGCCCGTATGAAGATTCTTGAGGCGTCGTTACGATCTTGAGTACCTGAGCAGATATCCTGGCAATACAACCGAATCGGCACAACAAAAGCGGCTTACATTTCTCTCGTAAATGTAAGCCGCTTTATACGTAGTTAACCATAAATAATGTGATCCTTCTTCAATATTCTGTTGTCATCTAGCAAATTTCCCTCGCGAACAGGAACTTTGCAAATATCTCATCATGCTCAGCTGAAACAGTTGTGATCTCAAAATCACGTTGTGCACATCTGGTTCATCTTGGTCCGTTACCGATAACATAGGAGATACCGACTACTTCTCGATGGATTCTCGATGATTTACCGTTACCCAGGGTTGCGTTCCTTCAATCCAGTTACTGACGTTGCGCTCCAGACTTCCATTGGCATCGAGCACGACTGGCGGCCCCTGGCCATCATTACGTGCATTCCCCGCGCTATGGATATTCTTGTACTTCACCAGTGCGCTTGCTAGTCAGGATGGAGAGAAGTTCTGCTCATCATAATCTTCAATAACCATCCACATCCTTTCGTGTAAGGTTTTGAAGAGCGCCTTTTTCGGCAGGACATGCACCTTCTGTCTTTCGACCTCCAGGACTACTCGGCGGTGGTTTGCTTGTCCATCTCCTCTTTACAGTTATATTATAACACGTGTGTCAGACAATTGCAATGCTTTACACAAGGCTGACAAAAATAAATTATTTCAGGTAGATTGTGTCAATTTATAGTATAATAGAGGAAAGACTTTAGGGAAAGAAGGTTCCATCTATGAAACACCTGATCATTGTCCGCGGCGGCGGCGAACTGGGCAGCGGCATTGCGCACTGCCTTCATCGCGCGGGATTCCGCGTTCTGATCCTCGAACAGAAGAAGCCGACGGCGACGCGGCGCAAGGTCACGTTCTCGGATGCCATGTACCGCGGTGAGTCGGAGGTTGAGCGCGTCAAATGCTATCGGGCCAAGAGCATCGAGGATGCGCAGAAGCGACTGAAGAAGGGGGAGATCATGATGATCGCCGATCCGGAGGCCAAGTGCGTGGCTGCCCTCAAGCCGGATGTGCTCATCGACGCCATCGTCGCCCACAAGACCCACGGCAAGGAGAAAGGCCTGGCTGAGCACACGATAGCGCTCGGGCCGGGCTTCTGCGCGGGCCGCGATGTCGATACCGTCGTGGAGACGGGACGCGGTCACAACCTCGGCCGCCTGATCTACGAAGGCTATTCTTCGAAGGACCTCGACCACGGCAATGGCACGGTCGGAGAGAACCCGAACATCGAGCATCTCGTCTTTGCCCCGGCCGACGGACGCGTCGAGATGCTGCGCACGATCTCACTGATGGTCAAGCAGGGCGAGGTCATCGGACAGCTCCACGTCAAGGACGGCGAGGCCGTCGAGATCAAGGCGACGATCGACGGCGTCCTGCGCGGCGCCATCTACGATGGCAGCAAGGTCGAGGCCGGTCAGAAAATCGCTGACATCCACCCGACGATGGGGCAGGAAGAGTGCTACACGATCTCGGACAAGGCGCGCTGCATCGGCGGCTCTGTCCTTGAGGCCGTCATGGCCTGGGAGAGCGAGAAGCCGAAGCATCGCTTCTTTGGCCACTGATTCCTGCCGGCTAGCAGATGAGGAGATGATGCGATGGGAAAGGGTGTTATCCAGTCTGTCCTGGACTTTCTCTTCCCGCCGCGCTGCCCGGTCTGCCGCGCTTACGTCGAGCAGCTCGGCGACTGGTGCCCCGCCTGCATGAAGGCGGCGCAGCAGCCTCATGCCATCCTGCTGCCCGCTCTATCGCAGCGGTTCATCGGGGCGGTCTGGGCGCTCGGCATTTACCGCGGCGGCCTGCGCAGCCTGATTCATGCGCTCAAGTACAGGAAGAAGCGCAGCGCCCTGCCGTGCATTGCTTCGTTCCTGCAGGAGAGCAGCTTCGTGCTGCCCGAGGGCGTCGACGTCGCTGTGCCGGTGCCGCTGCATGAAGCGCGCTATCGCCAGCGCGGCTTCAATCAGGTCGAGCTGATTTTCGGGGAATGGCTCAGCGCACACGGCATCGCCATGGAGCAGGCCCTCGTGCGCACGCGCAAGACGGAGCCACTCTACAAGATGGCGCAGCAGGAGAGGAAGAAGAGCCTTCAGGGCGCGTTCTCTCTGGCCTCAGGCGCAGACGTCCGGGGGAAGCACATCCTGCTGCTCGACGACATCCTGACGACGGGGGCGACGCTCTCTGGCTGTGCGACTGTCCTGTGCCAAGCCGGGGCTGCGCGCGTCGATGCGCTCGTCTTTGCCAGCGACCATCGCTGAATGGCATGGGATTCCATTCTGAGAAAACTTGGCTATTCCAGTTGTAATGTTGTATACTCCTGTTGTATAATTAAAGAATCCCATTTTCAATTGGTCATTTGTTGAATTCGAGATATAAGGGGGCTTTCACTTGTTGATGAATGGTGCAGAGGCTGTGCTCACGAGCCTGAAGAATGAAGGCGTGGACGTCGTATTCGGTTACCCCGGCGGCGCGGTGCTCACGCTCTACGATGCTGTCTATAAAATGAAATTCCCGCACATCCTGACGCGCCATGAGCAGGGTGCTGTCCATGCGGCAGACGGCTATGCGCGCGCGACGGGCAAGGTCGGCGTCGTCTTTGCGACGTCCGGCCCTGGTGCGACAAACCTCGTCACGGGCATCTCGACGGCCTACACGGATTCGGTGCCGCTCGTCTGCATCACGGGACAGGTGGCGAATCCCTATATCGGCAAGGACTCGTTCCAGGAGGCCGATGTCTGCGGCATCACGACGCCAATCACGAAGCACAATTACCTCGTCAAGAAGGTCGAGGACCTGCCGCGCGTGCTCAAGGAGGCGTTCTACATCGCCCGCACGGGCCGTCCTGGCCCGGTCGTCGTCGACGTGGCCAAGGATGTCTTTGACACGAAATTCGACTACTCGTATCCGGAGGCAGTGCACCTGCGCGGCTACAGCGGTGAGAACATCGGAGACGAGAGCGAGATTGACGCTGTCGTCGAGGCCATCCGCGCGGCCAAGAAGCCGCTCGTCTTTGCGGGCGGCGGCATTATCCTCTCGGATACCTCAGAGCCAATGCGCGACATCGTGCGCCGCCTCGGTGTGCCGAGCACGACAACGCTGCTCGGCCTTGGCGCCATCCCGGCCGACGAGAAGGGCTATCTGAGCTTTGCGGGCATGCACGGCTCGTACGGTGCCAACATGGCCATTCAGGAATGCGACCTTCTGCTCTGCATCGGCATGCGCTTCAGCGACCGTGTGACGGGCAAGGTCGATGAGTTCGCGCCGCACGCGAAGGTCGTCCACTTCGAGATTGACCGCGCTGAGATCAACAAGAACGTCAAGGCCGACTACAGCGTGCTCGGCGACCTCAGCTGGTCGCTGCCCCTCCTGCGCGACAAGCTCAATGCGTGCGAGGATGACTTTGCCTCTAAGTTCGCTCCGTGGCTCGAGCATGCGCTCGAGCTCGAGGCAAAGCATCCGTTCGGCTATCGCGAGGAAGGCGATGCCATCAAGCCGGGCGCACTCATCAGCAAGGTCAGCAGTCTCATGGGCCGTGATGCAATCGGCGTGACGGATGTCGGCCAGCACCAGATGTGGGCGGCACAGTTCTTCAAGGTCTACAAGCCGCGCCACTTCCTGACGTCCGGCGGCCAGGGCACGATGGGCTACGGCCTGCCGGCCGCGATGGGCGCCAAGGTAGGCTGCCCCGATACCCCTGTCGTCCTCTTCACGGGCGACGGCAGCATCATGATGAACTGCCAGGAATTCGCGACGCTTGCTGACAACGACATCGACGTCAAGGTCGTCGTCATCCGCAACGAGATCCTCGGCATGGTCGGCCAGTGGCAGCGCCTGTTCTACAACCACCACTACTCGCAGTCGGAACTCAAGGGCAAGACGGACCTCGTCAAGCTCGCGGAGGCCATGGGCGTCAAGGGCTACCGCCTGACGAAGAAAGAGGAACTCGAGACGCGCTTGCCGGAGATCCTGGCGGAAAAGGGCGCCGTGCTCATCGATGTCGTCATCCCCGAGGAGGAAGACGTCCTGCCGATGGTGCCGGGCGGCAAGCGCCTAGACCAGATGGTCCTCGGCTATCTCTGAGATTTCGCGTAGTTGGGTGTAGGAGGAATTAAAGATGAAGAAATACCTGCTTGCCGTGCTGGTCGACAACAAACCGGGCGTCCTGACGCATGTGTCGGGCCTCATCAGCCGGCGCGCCTTCAATATCGAGAGTATCTCGGCCGGCTATACGGAAGAGCCGGATGTCACGCGCATCAACATCGTCGTCTCCGTCGAGTCGGAGGGCGAGCTGGACCAGGTCATCCAGCAGCTCAGCAAGCTCATCGACGTCATCAAGATCGTCAACCTCAGCGAGGAGGACGCAATTGAGCGCGAGCTCGTGCTCATCAAGGTCGCGGCGACGCGCGAGACGCGCAGCGACATCGTCAACGTCGTCAACATCTTCCGCGCGAACATCGTCGATGTCACGCCGGAAGACATCGTCATCGAGCTCACAGGCGCACAGAGCAAGATCGACGCGCTCTGCGAGGTCCTGCAGGAGTACGGCATCATCGAGATTGCCCGCACGGGAGCCATTGCGCTCTCCCGCGGCCCAATCCCTGTCAAGAAGATGTGATTGGCTGAGAAAGCCATTCAGGATAAAGATCACGCATGCTTCATCTGAGGTATGCGTGATTTTTATATTCTTTGACAATGATTCCCATTAGTGATAAGATAAAAAAGCAAGACATCTGTCTTGTTCCAGCGATGGGCAGCACAGCCTATCAGAAACGAAAAGGAGGATGGATACGATGTTCCAGAAAACCGACTTTTGGATTGGCCTCGCAGTAGGTGCTGTGGCTGGCATCTTTGGCTACCGCTTCATGCAGGAGCGCGAGCAGCAGATGGCAGCTATGCAGCCGGCTGCACCGGCAGGCGAGATTCCTCTTGCTGAGCTCCAGCGCCAGAAAGAAGAACTCGAGGACCTCATCGCAGCCCAGCAGGCAAAGAAGAACTGATTTCTTGCAGAATGAGGGGGGAGACTGCCAAGACTTTTGGCAGTCTCTTTCTGTAAATGATATTCTGTCATACGTCAAGGGAGGAACTATCTTGAATCTCATGGGAAGTCTGCAGATCCCTACGAATAAACTGGACCTATTCATCCGTTCTGTCGAGATCGCTTCATATCTGCCTGGGCGCATCCGCCTGCGCAGCCAGAAACTTCGGGGCAACCTGGAGCTCGAGCGCCAGGTGCAGCGTGAACTTTGCGCGTTCCCAGAGCTCACGCGCGTGGAGACGAGCATCGTCACAGGCTCGATCCTCATCCACTATGAGCCGGAGACGCTCAGGCGGAATCCCGACCTGCGCAAGGTCGAAGAATATATCATGGCGCATGCAAGGAGGTAACTTAATGTCATACGTATCTGGTTTCATGATGGGGGCGGCAATCGGCAAGAGCATCCGGCAGATGTTCGGCGGCTCTGCCGCTGCAGCTCCATCCGACAATCCTGCTGTGGGACGTCGCGGCAGGGCAGCTGATCTGCCGCGACAGGCGGCGGCCGTTGGGGGCGCGCCGTCCTTTGCGCTCGTGTCGACGCTGCCGGGGCGCCGCCGCTACCGCGCGGCCCGCATCGCGCCCGCCATCGCAACTGCTCTGGAGGAGCACCTCTCATCGCTGGATTTCATCAAGGATATCCAGGTGAATGCGCTGAGCGGCAGCATCCTCATCACCTTCGATGAGGCCGACTGCCTGCGCGTCGATGCGCTGGCCGCCTGGCTCAAGGAGCATCTCTTCTCTGAGCCGTCATCCGCTGAGGCGGCCTGTGCCGGGCTCGATGAGTCGCATGCCGGCAGGGTCACGCGCAGCGTGCGCAATACCGGCCGCGCGTTCTCGGCCTGGATCAACCGCCACACGGCTGGCTGGTTCGACATGAGCTCGCTCGTCTCGCTGCTCTTTGCGCTGCGCGGCCTGCGCAAGGTGCTCATGACGTATTCTTCCCCATCGGGAGCGCAGATGCTCTGGTGGGCTCTGTCGTTGATGAGAGGATGGCGTACAGTATGATGTATGGGAGCTGTTATCTTCATCTGCAGACCGCATTGCCGCGCGAAGAGAGCGCGATGCTGGCTGCAAAGATCCGCCGATTCCGCGCGGTCCGGGCGGTGACAGTTGCGGATAAGCGCGTCCAGATATGGTATCGGGAGGCACTGCCCATCCGCGAGATCCAGAAGCTGGCCATCGCGACAGTGCGGCGCGTGCAGGAAGCCGCTGTGACGCCTTCGGAACGCCTGGCGGGATACCGCCGTGATGCGATCTTCTCACTAGCCAGCTTTGCCGGCATGGAGGTCTTGAAGCGCACGTCGCCGCAGCTCTTCTGGAGCATGAAGGTCGTGCGCAGCCTGCTGGTGCTCGCCATCGCGCGCAAGTTCATCCAGAACGGCGTGCAGGGCATGGTCAAGGAACACCGCCCAAATGCCGACACACTGACGGCTACGGCCGTCATCGCCTCGGTGCTCGCCGGCAAGCCGGAATCGAGCCTGACGCTGCTCGCCATCTCGAATGGTGCGGAGATGCTCACGAGCTATGCGGCCGAGCGCGCCCGCACGCAGATCTCTGGCCTGTTGTCCCTCGACCAGCGCTATGTCTGGCTCGTCGATGGCGAGGTGGAGCGCAAGGTGCCGGTCGAGCAGGTCAAGGCCGGCGACATCATCGCCGCGCATACGGGCGAGAAGATCGTTATCGACGGCCGCATTATCCGCGGCGATGCCGCCATCAACCAGGCATCGATCACGGGTGAATCGAATCCGGCCATGAAGCACAAGGGGATGCCCGTCTATGCAGGCTCCGTCGTTGAGGCGGGCGAGCTCGTCATCGCGGTCGAGAAGGTGGGCAAGGATACGAGCCTCGCGCATATCGTCCACCTCGTCGAGGAGGCACAGACGCGCAAGGCACCCGTGCAGAACTTCGCCGACCAGATGGCGAACTTTCTCGTGCCAATCTCATTCCTAGGTGCGGCCATCGTCTACGGCGCGACGAGAGACTGGCAGCGTGTGCTGAACCTCCTGTTCATCGATTTTTCGTGCGGCTTGAAGCTCTCGACGGCGACGGCCATCTCGGCGGCCATCGGCGCTGCGGCCAAGCGCGGCATCCTGGTCAAGGGCGGCAATTACATTGAAGCCCTGGCCGAGACGGATACGGTCGTGCTCGACAAGACGGGCACACTGACGGTCGGCGTGCCGCAGATCGCTTTCGTCAAGACGGCGGGCGGCGTGACGGAGAAGGAAACGGTGTTGCTCGCCGCTTCGGCGGAACTGCACTCGGTCCACCCGCTGGCTGTCGCCATCCAGAAGTACGTCAAGGAGCACGATTGGCAGACGCCGCACCACAAAAGCTCCAAGACCATCGTGGCGCGCGGCATGCAGGCGGAAGTCCCTGATTTTGACGGCTTCCCGGGAGGCGTCATCCGCGTCGGCAGCAAGAAATTCCTGCGGGAGAACGGCATCGCGGATGATGCGCAGCTCGATGCGGGACTGCTCGGCAAGAACCTCCTCTACGTCGCCCGCGACGAGAAGCTCATCGGCGTCATCGGCATCGAGGACCCAATCCGCCCGAAGATGAAGAAGACACTCAACCAGATGCGCCGTTATGGCATCGACGAGATCGTCATGCTGACGGGCGATAGCAAGGCCGTGGCACAGGAAGTCGCGCGCAGCATGGATATCGACTCGTACCATGCGGAGATCCTGCCGGAGGACAAGTCGAGCTACGTCAATAAGCTCAAGCAGCGCGGCACGGTCATGATGGTCGGCGACGGCATCAACGATGCGCCGGCGCTGGCCTTTGCGGATGTCGGCGTGTCGTTGGGCGGGCGCCAGACGGATATCGCGGCGGAATCGTCGGCCGTCACGATCCACTCGGAAGATCCGTCGCGCCTCATGGAGGCGCTGCAGCTCGGCCGCCGCACGATGGATCTCGTCCAGCAGAACTTCATGGCGACGATCCTCGTCAACAGCGGTGCCATGCTGCTCGGTGCACTCGGCAAGATCAATCCGCTCTGGGCGGCTGTCATCCACAATACAGCAACCCTGGCCGTCGTGCTCAACAGCTGCCGGATCCTGCGTCCGCAGAGAAAGAGCCGGCTGCGCCGCAGGGCTGCCTGACAAAAAGCTGGGATTCCCCAGCTTTTTTATTGTGCGATACTGGCAGAAAACTCTTGAAATAAAAATTACTTGCACTTTACGGACTTTGCCTATATACTATCTTATAGACGTTCTATTTTCTTCGTATATCTGCATTGACTGCATTGAGGGAACCGGACATCTGATGCGTTATTCTATTTTTCAGTAAGGGGATTATCTTATGGCTTTCCAGGACAAGACACTCACGTGCAAAGAATGTGGCAAGGAGTTCATCTTCACCGCCGGTGAACAGGAATTCTACGCTGAGAAGGGCTTCGAGAACGAACCGGCTCGCTGCCGTGATTGTCGCGACAAGCGCCGCCGCAGCCGCGAGGGCGGCGAGCAGCGCCAGATGTACAAGGTCGTCTGTGCAGAGTGCGGTAAAGAAACGGAAGTTCCGTTCGAACCGAAGAACGACCGCCCGGTGTACTGCCGCGATTGCTTCAGCAAGAGAAAGGCACAGCACTGAGAGGCAGTCGGTCGAAATTTTTTCGTGAGACTGGCATGACATACGCGATTATGGTATAATGAATCGCGTGAGAGCGACGAGGCCCGGATCCATTTCCGGGCCTCATTCTCTGAAAGAATCCATGAAGAGCTATGAAAAGCTTGAAAAGCTATGGAGGGAGAGGAATCTTTATGAAATTCAAGAAGTTATTCGTCCTTCTGGCAGCCTGCGTCTTTGCGACGTTTGCACTGGCTGGCTGCGGCGGCAGCAACTCGGCATCGTCGGGCAGCGGCTCGAGTGCCAAGGTGCTCAAGGTCGGTTCGTCCATCGACTTTGCGCCGTTCGAGTTCCAGGATGAAGGCCAGAAGGAATACCAGGGCTTCGATATGGACCTGATCCGCGCCATCGGCAAGGAGATGGGCTATGAGGTCGAGATCCAGAACATCGGCTTTGATGGCCTGATCCCGGCTATGCAGGCCAAGAACATCGATGTCATCATCTCGGGCATGACGATCAACGACGAGCGCAAGGAAAATGTGCTCTTCTCTGACCCGTACTACCAGTCCGGCCTGACGATGGTCGTCCGCTCGGATGAGCAGGCCATCAAGAGCTTCCAGGACCTCAAGGGCCACAAGGTCGCTGTCCAGATTGGCACGACGAGCGCTGAGGCTGTCAAGAAGCTCGGCGGCGTAGAGGTCAAGGAACTCAACACCCCGGCTGACTGCTTCATGGAGCTCAAGGGCAACGGTGTCGATGCCGTCGTCAATGACCGCCCGGTCAATGACTACTACATCACGAAGAGCGGCGAGACGGGTGTCAAGGCACTCGAAGAGAAGCTGACGGCTGAGGATTACGGCATCGCCATGGCGAAGGACAACACGGAACTGCAGTCCAAGATCAACGAAGCACTCAAGAAGCTCAAAGAGAACGGCGAGTACGACAAGATCTACGCAAAATGGTTCGGTGGTCAGAAATAATCACGGAACATGCATAAAGAAACACCACGCTTTCGGCGTGGTGTTTTGCTTTTCTGCTGACAATGCACCGACAATCCGTTGACAGGAACAGGGGCAGGAAATATAATAGTAGACAGGTTTTTCCAATTGATGATGATGAATAATTATGAATCCCAATGGTAAGGTGAAAGCAAATGCAGTTTAACTTCGATTTGGTCGTGAATTCCTTCCCGCTTCTGCTCGTGGGCGCGGGCGTCACGATCAAGATCACAGCCCTCTCGGTAGCCCTCGGTGTAGTCATCGGCCTCTTCGTCGGCATCGCGCGCATCTCGCGCATCAAGATCCTGCGCGTCCTCGCGGCAATCTACGTCGATTTCTTCCGCGGCACGCCGCTCCTCGTGCAGATCTTCCTGGTCTACTTCGCGCTGCCGGTCATCACGGGCCAGCGTGTCGACCCGTTCGTCGCGGCCATCGGCTCCTGCGGCATCAACTCGGGTGCTTACGTGGCGGAGATCTTCCGCGCCGGCATCCAGTCGATTGACAAGGGCCAGATGGAGGCCGGCCGCTCCCTCGGCATGACCTGGGTGCAGACGATGCGCTACATCATCGTGCCGCAGGCTTTCAAGCGCGTCATCCCGCCGCTCGGCAATGAGTTCATCGCCCTGTTGAAGGACTCGTCCCTCGTCTCCGTCATCGGTTTCGAGGAACTCACGCGCCGCGGCCAGCTGATCATCGCGAAGACGTATGGTTCGCTGGAGATCTGGATCAGCGTTGCGGTCATCTACCTGGCCATGACGCTGACGATTTCCCGCTTCGTAGCATATCTGGAGAGGAGATACAAGACGGATGATCGACATTGAGAATCTGAGAAAATCATTTGGCGACGTCGAGGTGCTCAAGGGCATCGACCTCACGATCAAGGAGAAGGAAGTCGTCGTCATCATCGGCCCGTCCGGTTCGGGCAAGAGCACGCTGCTGCGCTGCATGAACTACCTCGAGGAGCCGACGTCCGGCAAGGTCAGCGTCGATGGCATCGTGCTTGACGGCGAGGCCAACATCAACAAGGTGCGCGAGGAAGTTGGCATGGTCTTCCAGCGCTTCAACCTCTTCCCGCACATGACGGTCCTCGACAACATCATGCTGGCGCCAATCAAGGTGCGCCACATCACGAAGGCGGAGGCCGAGGACACGGCGCGCAAGCTGCTCGCGCGCGTCGGCTTGGCCGACAAGGCGGATGCATACCCGAGCCAGCTCTCAGGCGGCCAGCAGCAGCGCGTCGCCATCGCACGCGCTCTGGCGATGAAGCCGAAGGTCATGCTGTTCGATGAGCCGACGTCGGCTCTCGACCCGGAGATGGTCGGCGAGGTACTCGACGTCATGCGCAAGCTCGCCGAAGAGGGCATGACGATGGTCATCGTCACGCACGAGATGGGCTTTGCCCGCGAAGTCGGCGACCGCCTGCTCTTCGTCGATGATGGACGCATCATCGAGCAGGGCGATCCGAAGGAAGTCTTCGAGCATCCGCAGGAGGAACGCACGCGCCTCTTCCTCTCGAAAGTCCTCTGATCTCGGATTCCTATGGTGTGCGATGGCCCTTGGCAACCCCGTCCCATCAAGTTGGAAGGATGATAGTCTTCTCCCAGTACAGTTGTGTTAACAGGGAACAATCTCATTGACAACCTCGCAGCGACTCAGTATAATCGAGAGTGAGTCAGGATGTTTTAGCAACCTGATAGGTTTTCGTTACGCTAGGAGGAATCATTATGGTTGGCAAGGTAAAATGGTTCAGTCCTGAGAAAGGCTACGGCTTCATCGCTCGCGAAGGCGGGGATGATGTTTTCGTTCACTTCTCTGCAATCCAGGACGAAGGGTTCAAGACGCTCAATGAGGGTCAGGATGTCGAGTTCGAGATTGTCGAAGGTGCGCGTGGCCCGCAGGCTGCCAACGTCATCAAGACGGCATAAGAACGGATGAAAAGGAGCCAGGTCCCGGTAAAGGACCTGGCTTTTCTTGTATCCTGGCATGTTCGCCTCCCCTTGCGGCCAGATCCTCAATAAAATAATTCGATTTTCCTGATTTGGAAGAAGGGTTTCCTGCGGCTTTGGCGAATACTATCAATATAAACAGAAGACGTCAGGATGAATGGATTATCTGAAGAAAGTGTAACATCCAGCGCTCTGCTTTACTCGATCACTTGTGCCGTTCGTCGGCATAGAAATAAGAAAGGGGATGTGTCGTATGGCAACATTCACTGTAAGAGGCAAGAACATCGAGATCACTCCTTCCCTGCGTGAGTACGTGGAGAAACGCGTTGGCAAAGTCACGAAATACTTTGAGTCCGTCGGCGACATCAAGGTTCTGCTGACCGTCTCGAAGGGGCGTCACATCGTAGAAGTCACTGTCCCGATCCCTGGTGGCATCCTGCTGCGCGGCGAGGAGTCGACGATGGATATGTACACGTCCATCGACCTTGTCGTCGAGAAACTCGAGCGTCAGATCCATAAACAGAAGACGAAACTCTCGCGCCGCCTGCGTTCCGGCCAGTTCAAGACGGAGGAGCTCAAGTCGAGCCCGCTGCCGGATGTACACGATGAGAGCGATACTTATAAGGTCGTCAAGACGAAACACTTCATCGTCAAGCCGATGGATGTCCAGGAAGCCATCATGGAGATGAACCTCCTGAACCACAATTTCTTCGTCTTCCGCGATTCGGAGACGGAGGCTGTCAATGTTGTCTACCGCCGCAATGATGGCAACTACGGCCTCATTGAGTCGAATAACTGATTGCATGCAGCGAGACTGAAACGAGAGGAGCCTGTTCACAGGCTCCTTTTTCCATGCCATTCAGAGAGATATAAGGACGAATGTACAAGAAAGAGGTGCCTGTCTTGCGATATATCATCATCAATGCCGACGACTTTGGCCGCCATGCGGAGATCAACCGGGCGGTGGAGCAGGGGCTTGTGCATGGCTGCCTGCGCTCGGCGACCGTCATGCCGGGCGGCGCCGCCTTTGCGGGGGCCATCGACATCGCGCGCCGCCACGAAGCGCTCGGGCTCGGCGTGCACTTCACGCTCGTGGACGGCAATCCCATCCTGCCGCCGTCAGAGATCCCTTCGCTCGTGGCAGAGGATGGCCGCTTCCTGCCCGACCACACAGCGCTTTTGAGGCGCTACCTGAAGGGCGGCGTCAACCTCGAAGAGGTGCGCCGGGAACTCGCTGCACAGCTCCGGAAGGTCGAGGCGACGGGCGTGCCCATCTCGCATGTGGACAGCCATCAGCATATGCACACGCTGCCCGGCATCATCGACATCGTGCTGGACCTCGCGGTAAGCGCGCGCATCGGGGCGGTGCGCGCGCCGCGCACGCCGCTCTTTGCCGGTGCGTTCGGCGGCCTCGGGCAGCTTGTCGGACGGCTCGGGCTCAGCACGCTGGCACAGCTCGCCGCCGTTAAGGCGCACCGCCGGGGGCTCGCGGTGACGGAGCACTTTTCGGGCATCGTGGCAGGCGAGGCCGTCAGTGAGGCGGAGCTTCTCAAGCTCATCGCGCATCTGCCGCAGGGCACGACGGAGGTCATGATGCATCCGGGCACCTGCAATGAAGTGCTGCAGGAAGACAGCGGATGGCAGCATGACTTTGAAGAAGAGCTGCGCGCCATCACCTCGCCGCGCGTCATGGCGGCCTTGCGGGAAGGGCAGATCGAGTCAGTCAACTTCCGTCATCTCAAAGGCGCGGCGGCGCAAAGGGAAAATTGACTTCTAAAGGTCAGTCTGATAATATTGTAAGGTAGGTTAACTATCGGGGACTGGGCGCGCAAGAGGCGTTCCTATACGCAGTAAGGAGTGATTTGGTTGCTGGGATTCATCAAGAGATTCTTAGGTGACAATAACGATAAAGAGATTGCCCGCTATCGCAAGGTGGTCGAGAAGATCAATGCACTGGAGCCGCAGATGCAGGCTCTCACGGATGACAAGCTGACGGGATACACCAACAAGTTCCGTGAGCGCCTCGCGAATGGTGAGACGCTTGACGATATCCTGCCCGAAGCTTTTGCTGTCGTCCGCGAGGGTTCGCGCCGCGTGCTCGGCATGCGCCACTTTGACGTTCAGCTCATCGGCGGCATGTGCCTGCACGAGGGCAAGATCGCTGAGATGCGCACGGGCGAAGGCAAGACGCTCGTCGCGACGCTGCCGGTCTACCTCAACGCCCTGACGGGCGAGGGTGTCCACATGGTCACGGTCAACGACTACCTGGCCCGCCGCGACAGCGAGGACATGGGCCGCCTCTACCGCTACCTCGGACTGACGGTCGGCCTCGTCGTGCACGACATGGACTTCCCGGAGCGCAAGTTCGCGTACAGCCGCGATGTCACCTTCGGCACGAACAATGAGTTCGGCTTCGACTACCTGCGCGACAACATGGTCATCTACCCGGAGCAGATGGTCCAGCGCAAGCTCCACTACGCCATCGTCGATGAGGTCGACTCGATCCTCATCGACGAGGCGCGCACGCCTCTCATTATCTCGGGCCCTGGCGCCAAGTCGACGGACATGTATGCCGTCATGGCCAAGGCTGTCGCCGGCCTCAAGGAAGGCATCGACTACACGGTCGACGAGAAGCAGAAGACAGTCGCGCCGGCCGACAACACAATCCCGAAGGTCGAGAAGATCCTCGGCATCAACAACCTCTACGCGCCGGAGAACATCGAGCTCTCGCATTGCTTCACGGCAGCGCTGCGCGCCAAGGCCCTGATGAAGCGCGACCGCGACTACGTTGTGCGCAACGGCGAGATCATCATCGTCGATGAATTCACGGGCCGCCTCATGGAGGGCCGCCGCTACTCGGACGGCCTGCACCAGGCCATTGAGGCGAAGGAAGGTGTGAAGATCCAGCGCGAGAGCCAGACGCTCGCGACGATCACATTCCAGAACTACTTCCGCATGTACGACAAGCTCGGCGGCATGACGGGCACGGCCAAGACGGAGGAAGACGAGTTCCTCAAGATCTACAATCTGCCGGTCATCGTCGTGCCGACGAACAAGCCGGTCATCCGCAAGGACTACCCGGACCTCATCTTCAAGACGAAGCGCGCGAAGTACAAAGCTGTAGGACGCGCCGTCACCTCGCTGCACGCGAAGGGGCAGCCGGTCCTCATCGGCACGACGTCGATCACGCAATCGGAAGAGCTCAGCGCCATCCTCAAGAAGAACGGCATCCCGCACAACGTGCTCAACGCGAAATTCCACGAGAAGGAAGCCGAGATCATTGCAGGCGCCGGCCAGAAGGGCGCCGTGACGATCGCGACGAACATGGCAGGCCGCGGTACGGATATCAAGCTCGGCGAGGGTGTGCCGGAACTCGGCGGCCTCTTCATCATCGGCACGGAGCGCCATGAGTCACGCCGCATCGACAACCAGCTGCGCGGCCGTGCCGGCCGTCAGGGTGATCCGGGCGCTTCGCGCTTCTACCTGTCGCTCGAGGATGACCTGCTGCGGCTCTTCGCTTCGGACCGCATCTCGGGCATCATGGACAAGCTCGGCATGGACGAGGACGAACCGATCGAGCACAAGCTCATCACGAATTCTATCGAGCACGCGCAGAAGAAGGTCGAGGCGCGCAACTTCGACATCCGCAAGCACGTCCTCGAGTACGATGACGTCATGAACCAGCAGCGCGAGGTCATGTACGGCGAGCGCCGCAAGATCCTCTTCGGCGAGAACCTGCGCGAGAACATCATGGGCATGGTCAAGCACATCATCCGCGCGGAGATGGACCAGTACGCGAACGCGCAGCTCTATCCGGAGGAGTGGCAGCTCGATGGGCTCATCGAGGACGCGGAGAAGATCTACGCGCCGCAGGGCCGCCTCAAGAAGGAAGAGCTCGCCGCGATGAGCCGCGACGAGCTCCAGGAATGCCTCGAGAAGCTCGCCGAGGAGGGCTACCACAACCGCGAGCTGCTTTTTGGCGAGGAGAACATGCGCGAGCTCGAGAAGGTCGTCATGCTGCGCGTCGTCGACAAGAAGTGGATGGAGCACCTCGACCACATGGACATGCTGCGCGACGGCATCAACCTGCGCGCTTACGGTCAGCGCAACCCGCTCGTCGAGTACAAGATCGAGGCGCTCGACATGTTCGAGGAGATGGAAGCCGACATCCAGGACCAGATCGCTTCGCTGATGTACCATGTGAGCATCATCACGCCGGAGCAGCAGCAGGAAGCCGCCGCAAAGCAGGCCGCAGCACAGCAGCCTGATGCACAGGAAGCTCCCGCTTCGGAGCAGGACAAGGCCAAGATGGAAGCAATCATCAAGAAGCAGAAGTCGCAGCTGCAGGATCACCTGCAGAACGCACAGGCTTCGCATGGTGATGAGGTCAGCGCGGCTGAAGTCAAGAAGAAGCCTGTGACGAAGGACGGCAAGAAGGTTGGACGCAACGACCCGTGCCCGTGCGGCAGCGGCAAGAAGTACAAGAACTGCTGCGGCAAAGATGAATGACGATAAATGATAGGGAATGATGCAATGCAGCGAATGTAGCGCATCGCGATGGATATAGATCACGAAGAGGAAAGGATATTATGCTCGAAGATATCAAACCGCAGCTTGGCGAACTCAAGACGAAGCTGGACCAGATGGGCGAATCGCTCGAGGTCCCGGCGAAGGAAGAGAAGATTGCCGAGCTCGAATACAAGATGGGTGAACCGACGTTCTGGGACGATGCAGAGAAGGCCCAGAAGATCAACCAGGAACTCAATGACGTCAAGATCAGCGTCGACAAGTACAAGAACCTCGTCAGCAAGTTCGAGGATGCCCAGACACTCTGGGAGATGGGCATGGAAGAGCAGGATGAGAGCATGGAAGATGACGTCAAGGCGGAGCTCGCATCTGTTGCTGAAGGCCTCGAGGCTCTGCAGCTTGAGGTCCTGCTCTCCGGCCCGTACGATGCCAACAATGCCATCCTGACGCTGCATGCCGGTGCGGGCGGAACAGAGGCGCAGGACTGGACGCAGATGCTGCTGCGCATGTACGGCCGCTGGGCCGAGCGCCACGGCTTCACGGTCGAGACGGCTGACCTGCTGCCGGGCGATGAGGCCGGCGTCAAGAGCGCAACGCTCTTCATCAAGGGCCATAATGCCTACGGCTTCCTCAAGTCGGAGAAGGGCATCCATCGCCTCGTGCGCATCTCTCCGTTTGACGCGCAGGCGCGCCGCCACACGTCGTTCGCGGCCTGCGACATCATGCCGGAGATCGATGACAATGTCGAGGTCAACATCAACATGTCGGATGTCCGCGTCGACACGTACCGCGCGTCGGGCGCTGGCGGCCAGCACATCAACAAAACGTCGTCGGCCGTCCGCATGACGCACGAGCCGACGGGCATCGTCGTGCAGTGCCAGAATGAGCGCTCCCAGCTCCAGAACCGCGAGCAGTGCCTCAAGATGCTGCGCGCGAAGCTCTTTGAGCTCGAGATGGAGAAGAAGGAAGCTGAGCTCGCGAAGCTCGAGGGCGACCAGCAGAAGATCGAGTGGGGCAGCCAGATCCGCTCCTACGTCTTCCAGCCGTACACGATGGTCAAGGACCACCGCACGAACGTCGAGACGGGCAATGTCCAGGCCGTCATGGATGGCGATATCGATATGTTCATCCGCGCCTTCCTCGCAGCGAAAGCGAATCATGAAATCTGAGTCTTGTTTGCAGAGGAGTCAGGAGCAGTGCTTCTGACTCCTTGTTCCATTGGCAGGTGATGAAATTGCGAAAAGCCTTGACTATTACGGGCTTGTTCTTCATAATATTAATCGTGCTCGGAGAGCTCTTGCTGCCGACGGTCGTCGAGAGCGCCCTAGAGAGCAGGCTCTCCCAGAAATTCTCGACGCCGCATGTCGATGTGGAGCTCTCCGCCTCGCCGCGGCTCATGCTGCTGCTCGGGCGGACGGACAGCCTCTCGGTCACGGTCAAGGATGGCCAGGTCGGCCAGCTGCGCGTCCACGAGATGGCGCTTTCCGGCCGCAAGGCTGTGCTCGACATGAGCTCCTTCACGGCGGGACGGCTCGCGCTCGAGCAGGCCGAGGCACTCGACCTGACGGCCATGTTTGACGAGAACGGCCTGCGCGAAGCGCTGGCCCGCAAGATCAACAAAGCGGACAATGTCGAGGTGCACATCACGGATGACAACGTCCTTGTGACGGCTGATACGAACCTCTTGGGGCACAAGGCGCAGCTCTCGCTCGTCGGCCACATCGTGGCGGATGACGGGACGCTGTACTTCGACACGGACCAGTTCGACATACAGAACTCGCCTTTCGGCACGGCGCGCCTCGGTGATAGTCTCGGGCGCATCGCGCTCGTGAAGCCGGAGCAGCTGCCGCTCAAGATGCGCGTCGTCTCGGTGGACCAGCAGGAGGGCAGTGTCATCGTCCGTGCTGGTGAAGAATAATGGTTTTTGAGATAAGGTGGATTAGATGAAGGGATTCAAGTACAATCGCTGGCTCGTGCTGGTCATCGTGATCGGCCTCCTGGCGGCACTGGCCATCGGCTTCCAGCGCCATGCTGTGGAGCGCGCGAACCGCCAGGTCGACCTCGCCATCGATTACGAGGGACTGCAGGAGCTTGCGCAGCGCGAGGGACTGCCGGAGCGCGTCGTGCTCGAGAAGGCGAAAGAGGCGGGCATCACTTCGCTGGCTGTCTACGAGACAACCTTCAAGAAGCTCAACGACAACGGCAAGGCTGCGGCAATCGACGGCAGCAAGATCCTCGAGAGTTACCATGCTGGGACGCTCGAGGACCCTGCCTGGCGTCAGCTCGTGGCCTCTGGCAAGATTGACGGCAAGGAAGTCTACGTCGTCGGTCACGATCCACAGACCTATCGAGAAGTCAAGGAAGATCTCTTGCGCCGCCTCGGCAGCGACCGCGTGACGGCCCTGCAGGTCGGCGGGGAGGAAGTCCTCGCCGTAACGGCGCACTACGATTCCTTCCTCAAGATGAACCTCGGCATGCCGACTGACGAGATGAAGGCCGTCAACGATGCGGGCTTCCACGTCCTCGCGCGCCCGAGCAACTACGAGGACTGCACACCGGACGACGTCAAGGCTGTCTTCGCGCGCCTCGATGGCTTCGATGTGTCGGAGATCGTCTTCTCCGGCCAGCAGACGCTCGGTGCGCCGAAGGCCCTGCAGACGACGATCGACGAGATGAAGGCGCGCGGCATCAACCTCGGCCTCATCGAGGCCGTCACCCAGCTGCAGTTCTACAAGCAGGATGGCATGGAGGAGCTCGCGAAGGGGCTCGGCTACGACCACGTCGCCCGCCTCTACTCCATCCCGAAGGATGAGCAGCCGAAGCTCAAGATCGACACGGCTGTCGAGCGCTGGTCCAATACGGACGAGGAGCGCAACATCCGCATCGACCTGCTGCGCATCTACGACAAGCCGTCGCCGAACATGAGCCTCATGGAAACGAACATGAAGTACTTCCAGGAGACGCATGACAAGCTCGTGGCACATGGCTATACGATCGGCAAGGCCGGCACCTTTGCGGTCTACGATGCCTCGAAGGTCTTGCGCGCGCTCGTCATGCTCGGCGTCGCGGCAGCCGTCGTGCTCTATCTCTCGCTCGTGATCCCGCGCCTCAACGCGCGCACGCGCTATCAGTACATCCTCTTCGTCGTCTTCGGTCTCCTCGCGGCTGTGCCGGTCCTCATGGGCAACGGCTCGAAGATCCGCGTCGTCGCAGCGCTCGCCAGCGCGAATGTCTTCCCGGCCATCGCGGTCATCTTCCAGCTCGACCGCGTGCGCGCCTACAAAGAGAAGGCGCGCATCGCGCTGCCGCGCCTCATCGTGACGGCGGCCATCGCGCTCTTTGTGACGGGTGCGCTCTCGTACATCGGCGCGGCGTACCTCTCGGCATCGCTCGCCGATACCCAGTACTTCCTGGAATTCAACATCTTCCGCGGCATCAAGCTGACGTTTGTCCTGCCGCTCATCCTCGTCGGCATTGCCTTCCTGCAACGCTTCGACATCTTCGATGGGCGCATGGATGACACGGAGGGTGTCGTCGAGCAGCTCAGACGCATCCTCGACATGCCGGTCAAGGTCAAGACGCTGCTCGTCATGCTCGTCGTGCTCGTGGCCGGAGTCGTCTTCGTCGCGCGCAGCGGCCATACGTCGGGCATGCCTGTCTCGCAGACGGAGCTGCGCTTCCGCGCTTTCCTCGAGCAGGCCTTCTACGCGCGCCCGCGCACGAAGGAGCTCATGATCGGCCATCCGGCCTTCATGCTCGCCGCGATGGCGGCGCTGCGCAAATGGCCGACGATGGTGTTCTTCGCACTCGTACTCGTGGCGACCATCGGGCAGGGCTCGATGGTCGAGACGTTCGCGCACATGCGCACGCCGGTCTACATGTCGTTCATGCGCGGCATCGGGGGCCTTGTCCTCGGCGCCGGCATCGGCGCTGTCGCGATGATTTTGGTGGAGCTCTGGCAGGCTATCATGGCCAGGGCCGGTAAAAAGGAGAGTAAGGCAGACTGATGGAGAGAAGGATTGTCGTATCGGGCTACTACGGCTCCAAGAATGCTGGCGATGAAGCGATGCTGGCCGCGATGCTGGAGGTCCTCGGTGATCTCGACCCAAAACTTCATATCACGGTGATCTCGGCAAGCCCTGCTGATACGAGTGCGCGCCATGGCGTCGAATCCGTCTCATGGCTCAGCCTTCCTTCTATCATCAAAGCGCTCTGGCGCGCCGACCTGCTCATCAGCGGCGGCGGCAGCCTGCTGCAGAATGTCACGAGCCGCCGGAGCCTCTACTACTATCTCGCCATCATCTTCCTGGCCGTCATCATGCGCAAGAAGGTCATGCTCTACGCACAGGGTATCGGCCCGATCATCGGCGGCCTCGCGGAGTTTGCGATGCGCGTGATCGGCAACCGCGTCGATCTCATCACGGTGCGCGACCAGGGCTCTCTTGCAGAGCTCGCGCGGCTCGGCATCACGAAGCCGAAGATCGAGTGCACGGCGGACCCGGTCCTTGCCATCCATCCGGTCGACAAGGAGGCAGGACGCGCCATCTTCCGGCGCTACCACGCCGATGGCGCGGAACCTGTCGTCGGCATCTCCGTGCGCAACTGGCAGCACGAGACGCGCTTCAAGGATGTCATGGCGGAGGTCGCGGACCGCATCGTGCGCGAGCTCTCGGCCCGCGTCGTCTTCCTTCCCATGCAGTTCCCCGAGGATGTTCATGCGGCGGAATCCATCGCGGAGCGCACACATGAGCCCTGCACAGTGCTCAAGGATGAGTACACGACGAGCGAGTTCCTCTCGCTCGTCGGCAACATGGACCTCATGCTGGCCATCCGCCTGCACGCATTGATATTCGCCGGCGTCATGGGCGTGCCGATGATCGGCGTCTCATATGACCCGAAGATTGACCGCTTCCTCTCCTCGATCGGGGAGAAGCCGGTCGGCAGCCTCGACACCGTCACGGCTGACGAGCTCATGGCCGAGATCCGCCGCAAGTGGAACGACAAGGCGGTGTTCCGCAAGCGCAATGCAGAGCTTCTGGGCAAACTCCGCGATCTGGCGGCACGCAATGCAGAGCTCGCTCTGCAGCTCATAGGACATTGAGAGAAGGGGACTCCTCGCTGAGTCCTCTTTTTCACACCACGATATACACGACAAGAAGGAGAAGCTCATGATCCATATGCGCGACGTCTCGAAAATCTACGAAAATGGAGCGGTGGCTCTCGACCATGTGAACGTCGATATCGAGGCGGGGGATTTCGTATTCATCGTCGGTGCCAGCGGCGCCGGCAAGTCGACGTTCATCAAGATGCTGTTTCGCGAGGAGCTGCCGACGAGTGGCAGCCTCTTCGTCAATGGGCGCGACGTCGTCCACATGAAGCGCAGCGAGGTGCCGTACCTGCGCCGCGGCCTCGGCGTCATCTTCCAGGACTACCGGCTGCTGCCCGACAAGACAGTCTTCGAGAACGTCGCCTTCGCGATGCAGGTCATCGAGGCGCCGCGTCGCCTCATGCAGCGCAATGTCAATGCCGTGCTCGATGTCGTCGGCCTGCGCGACAAGTTCCGCTGCTTCCCCTCGCAGCTCTCAGGCGGCGAGCAGCAGCGCGTCGCGATCGCCCGCGCCATCGTCAACGATCCGGCCATTGTCATCGCCGACGAGCCGACGGGAAATCTCGACCCGGAGACGAGCTGGGACATCATGGACATCTTCAACCGCATCAATCTCGCCGGGACGACCATCGTGATGGCCACGCACGACAAGACCATCGTCGACACGATGCAGCGCCGCGTCATCGCCATTGAGGACGGCCACATCGTGCGCGATGAGGCGAAAGGAGGCTACGGCTATGAGGCTTAAGACGGGAGAGTACTTCATCCAGGAGGTATTCCACTCGCTGCGGCGCAACAACTGGATGACGTTTGCCTCCATCGGCACGGTCGCCGTCTCGCTCTTCGTCCTCGGTGTCTTCCTGATCCTCGTGCTCAACATGAATCGCCTGGCCGGCATGCTCGAGTCGCAGGTGCAGATCAGCGTCTACCTCGAGGACCATCTGACGGACCGCGAGAAGCGCCAAATCGGCTACGACATCGAGTCGCTGCAGGGCATCGACACGGTGACTTATGTCGACCGCGAAGAGGCCAAGGCGCGCCTGGCGGAGCGTCTCGGCGACCAGAAATACCTGCTCGACGCGCTTTCAGAGGACAACCCGCTGCCCGACGCCTTTGAGGTGACGGTCACGACGCCATCTGTCGTCGAGTCGGCGGCGGAGGCCATCGACTCGCTGCAGGGCGTGGAGGAAGCGAAGTACGGCCAGGATGTCGTCGAGCACCTCTTCGACATCACGCGGCTCATGCGTATCTTCGGCTTCGTCCTCATGGGACTCCTGGGCGGCGCGACGCTCTTCATCATCTCGAATACGATCCGCCTGACCGTCTTTGCACGGCGCAAAGAGATCGCCATCATGAAGTACGTCGGCGCGACGGACTGGTTCATCCGCTGGCCGTTCCTCTTGGAGGGCATCGTTCTCGGCTGCATCGGCGGCTGTATCGCGGCCGTCGCCCTGCGCAGCTTCTACGCGGCGATGGCGGCCAAGATCTACAGCACACTGGCCTTCTTCCCGCTGATGCCGCAGTACCCGTTCATGAACTATGTGACGCTGGCCATTCTCTTGGCGGGCATCGTCATCGGCGCGATCGGCTCCGTCATCTCGCTCAAACGCTTCCTGCGGGTATGAGGAAGGAGTGTATGGCATGAAGGAACGATACAGCAGAGCCGCATCCCTGATGCTCGCATTCTTTCTGCTGCTCGAGCCGGTCAGCCTGGCGGCGGCCCTTTCCGATGACAAGGGCGGCTATGAGAGCCAGGCGGCGGCCAAGCTGAAGCAGAGCAACGAGCTGCAGAGCAAGATCGACAGCATCTCGGACGAGAAGCGCGTGCTCGACGAGGCAGCCGATGCCGCCATCAAGGAGCACGAGGCGCGCAAAGCGGAGCTCGACGAGACGGATGCGCGCCTCAAGCAGAATGAGGCGGAGCTCGCCTCACTGCAGCAGGACTACGAGGCGAAGCAGGCGCAGCTAGGCCGGCGCGTGCGCGACATCTACATCAACGGGCAGGTCTCGTATCTCGACGTGCTGTTCGGGGCGCATGACTTCCAGGACTTCCTCACGCGCATGGACCTCCTGAAGCGCATCATCCGCCAGGACTACGCGCTAGTGCACGGCGTGCAGGAGGTGAAAGACAGCATCGAGCTCCGGCAGGCCGAACTCTCAAAGGAGCGGATGACGCAGGCCGAGCAGGAGGAGCGGGCGCATCGCGCGCGCGCCGACATGGAGGAGAAAGTCAAGCGGCGCGAGGCGCTCATCGAGCGGCTGCGCACCGATAAGGATCTCATCGACCAGCAGTACGAGGAGCTCATGCGCGCCTCGCGGCAGGTCGGCGAGATGATACGGGAACGCGGCATGGGCAGTGCGGCACCCTCGGGCAGCGGCGCGATGATCTGGCCGGTATCCGGCAGCGTGACGAGTGAATTCGGCTGGCGTGTCCATCCGATCACGGGCACGCAGAAGTTCCACAGCGGCGTCGACATCGGGGCCGATTACGGCGTGCCCATTCATGCGGCGCAGAGCGGCACGGTTGAGTACGCGGGCTGGGTTTCCGGCTATGGCAACACTGTCATCATCAATCACGGCGGCGGCATCACGACGCTCTACGGGCACAACCAGTCCTTAGCGGTCAGTGCTGGGCAGAGCGTGAGCCAGGGCCAGGTCATTTCCTACTGCGGTTCGACGGGCAACTCCACGGGGCCGCACTGCCATTTCGAAGTGCGGCAGAACGGCGAGCCCGTCAGTCCGTATTCCTATCTCTAAGAGGATGTAAACATGAGCAAGAAAAAAATCATCATCGGCGTCATCGTGACGGCCGTCCTCTCGTCCTTCCTGACGATTGCCGGCCTCTGCTTCGCCTTCGGCATCCACAGCAGTGAGGTCGCGGACATCGTCCGCTTCCTCGGCGTCAAACGCTTCATCGAGACGCGCTACGTGTCGGATGTCGACGAGACGAAGCTCATGGACGGCGCCATCTCCGGCATGGTGCAGTCCCTCGGAGACCCGCACTCAATCTACATGAATGCCGACAAGTTTGAGCAGCTCAAGGAGCACACGGAGGGCGAGTTCGGCGGCATCGGCGTGACGATGGGCTTCAAGGACAGCAAGGTCACGATCATCTCCGTCCTCGACGATACGCCGGGGCAGAATGCCGGCCTCGAGGCCGGCGACGAGATCATGGCCGTCGACGGCACGCCTGTCTCGGAGATGCAGCCGGAGGAAGTTGCGATGCATATCCGCGGCGAAGTCGGCACGGATGTCGTCCTGACGATAAAGCGCGGCGACGAGACGAAGGACTACACGATAGAGCGCGCGACCATCAAGATCGATACAGCCAAGGGCACTATGCTCGAGGACGGCATGGGCTACATCCGCATCGCTTCGTTCTCGGAGAACACGGGCAAGGAGTTCAAGGCCGCCTACGAATCGCTTGCTGAACAGGGCATGAAGGGACTCATCATCGATCTGCGCGAGAACCCGGGCGGCCTCGTCACGAGCTGCGTCGAGGTCGCGAACCTCGTCGTGCCGAAGGGACCCATCGTCTCGGTTGTCGAGCGCGACGGCTCGAAGGAAGTCCATGAGTCGAAGCTCGAGGAGAGCAAGTACCCGATCGTCGTCTTGATTGACGGCAACAGCGCGAGCGCTTCAGAAATCCTCGCGGGCGCCCTGCAGGACACGGGCGCGGCGACGCTCGTCGGCACGAAGTCGTACGGCAAGGGCTCGGTGCAGGTCGTCGTGCCGATGCTTCATGACGACGGCCTCAAGCTGACCATCGCGAAGTACTACACGCCGAGCGGCCGCTGCATCGACGGCACAGGTATCGAGCCGGATGTCGAAGTGGAGCTGCCCGAGGGCGCGACGACGGACGTACAGCTCGAGAAGGCCAAGGAAGTCCTGAAGGAAAAACTCCAGTGATGTCATCGCACCTCATATATCGCATCAAAAAAGCGCAATGCCAATCGCGGCATTGCGCTTTTTTTTATTTCGCTTGTCGCTTTCCGGTCAATCTTTCGAACGATGCTCTTCGATGCAGCGAAGGAATGATTCGCCGTACTTCTTCATCTTGTGCTCACCGACGCCCTTGACGGTGAGCATCTCCTCGCGCGTCTTCGGCAGGACGGCGCACATGTCCTTGAGCGTCGCGTCGGAGAAGACGACGTAGGGCGGGATGCGGTCGCGCAGCGCAATCTCCTTGCGCAGCGCACGCAGGTGGTCGAAGAGTTCCGGTGCCGCGGCCTGCCGCGTGACCTCCTTCGGCACGGCCTGCATCACCTTGGCCTGGCCGCGCAGGACGGGGTAGGCGGCAGGCTGCAGCGTCAGGACGGGGTACTTGCTCTCGGTCAGGGCGAGGTAGTCCGTCGCGACGAAGCGCTGGATGAGCAGCTTGATGTCAGCGAGACTGCGCTCTTTCATGAGGCCGTAGGTGGAGAGTGAGTCGAGGTGGAGCGAGAGGATGCGCTTGTCGGTCGAGCCTTTGAGGACCTGGGCGACGAGTGTCAGGCCGAAGCGCTCGCGCATGCGGTAGACGCAGGAGAAGACCTTCTGGGCGTCGACCGTCACGTCGATCTCCTGCAGGTCCGCCTTGCAGTTGCTGCAATTGCCGCACGATGATGGCGCACCTTCCTCGCCGAAGTACTGGATGATGAAGTGGCGCAGGCACTCAGGCGTGTGGCAGTAGTCGACCATCTTCTGCAGGCGCCCGAGGTTGTGGCGCTTGCGCGCCTCGTCTTCGGTCGAGATGTCGATGAGGTACTTCTGCGTCTGCGTGTCCTGCGGCGAGAACAGCAGGATGCACTCGCCGGGCTCGCCGTCGCGCCCGGCGCGCCCCGCTTCCTGGTAGTAGGCCTCGATGTTCTTGGGCATGCTGTAGTGGATGACGAAGCGCACATTGCTCTTGTCGATGCCCATGCCGAAGGCGTTCGTCGCGACGATGACCTGCAAGTTGTCGTAGAGGAAGTCGTCCTGCACCCGCGCGCGCTCCTCGTCACTGAGTCCCGCGTGGTAGCGGCCCACGGCGAAGTGCTTGCGTAAGAGCAGGCTGTAGAGCGCATCGACATCCTTGCGCGTCGCGGCGTAGATGATGCCGGCGTCACCTGGGTGACCCTTTAGGTAGCGCTCGATGAAGGCCTTCTTGTTCTCGCCGCGGCGCACCTCGAAGTAGAGGTTGGGCCGGTCGAAGCCCGTGACGTGGACGCGCGGTTCTTGCAGGCCGAGCAGGCGCACGATGTCCGCGCGCACCTCTGGCGTCGCCGTCGCCGTGAAGGCCGCGACGAGCGGGCGGCGCGGCAGCGCCTCGATGAACGGCGCGATCTCCTGGTAGCTCGGCCGGAAGTCGTGACCCCACTGCGAGAGGCAGTGAGCCTCGTCGACGGCGACCATTGAGATGGTCTGCTTGTCGATGATGTACTGGAAGTAGCTCGTGCTGAGGCGCTCCGGTGCGACGTAGACGAGCTTGTAGCGTCCCTGGGCGATGGCAGAGAGACGCGCGTCGGATTCGGCGAGGGAAAGCGAGCTGTTGATGTAGGTCGCGGGGATGCCCTGCTCGGCGAGCGCGTCGACCTGGTCCTTCATCAGGGAAATCAGTGGCGAGATGACGAGCGTGAGTCCCGGGAAGATCAGCGCGGGGATCTGGAAGCAGATGGATTTGCCTGCGCCTGTCGGCATGATGGCGAGCGCATCGTGCCCGGCGAGCAGGCTCTCGATCACGGGGACCTGAGCAGGCCGGAAATCGCGGTAGCCGTAGAAGCGGCTGAGGAGTTCGCGTGCCTGGTCAAGATACGGGTTCATGATGGCAAGTTCCTTTCTTAATTGACATTTAATCGATATATAGGATAATGATAGCAATTTTATTCTACCATATATTTGTTATATTTGTTTGATATCGATATAAAAGATAAGATCGGGAAGTACGGGAGGACAGACATGAAGAGAACATCGTGCGGCAGGGGAGCCGCATTGCTCGCCTTTGCCATGCTCATCGGGCTGCCGACGGCATCCTGCGCGGATCTCTCGCTGCAGGATGCCATCGACCTGGCCCTTGCACAGAACACGGGGCTGCGCATCACGCAGAAGGATGAGGATGTAGCAAAGGCGGCGCTCAAGCAGGCCAAGATCGACAATGGCCTGAAGATCACAGGAAATGAATCGCTCGATACGACGCTGCACCGCTCGTCCCACACGAAATCGGAGAATGGCATCGGCGTCACGGCATCGTACCCGATCTACACGAGCGGCAAGGCAGAGGCTGCAATCGACAGCAGCGAGCTCGGCCTCAAGGCAGCGGAGCTCTCGACGGAGCGCAGCCGCGAGAATCTCAAGCTCGACGTCATCAAGGCGTATTACGATGCGCTCGAGGCGCGCCGCACGGTCGATGTGCGCCAGGAGACGGTCGACAAGTACCAGGACCACTACACGAATGTCAGCCAGCTCTACGCGGCGGGCTCCAAGGCGCGCATCGATGTCATCCGCTCGTCCGTCGAGCTCAGCAATGCGGCGCAGAATCTCATCAAGGCGCAGAACAGCTACGAGGTCAACCTCGCCACGCTGCGCAATTACCTCAACGTCGACCGCAGCGAGTCGTTGAACCTGACGTCGGACTTCTCCTACGACCAGTTCAACATCGACATGGACGCCTGCATCGACTACGCCTACCGGAATCGCAAGGACCTTCTCATTGATCTCTACAAGTACCAGCAGGCGGAGAACGACATCAAGGCGGCCAAGGCGGACTTCGGCCCGAGTGTGACGCTGAGCGCCGGCCCGAGCTGGTCGCATACGTTCAAGCCGTCGACGAGCTCTGACTCGGACATCACGGCGGGCGCGACGCTCTCGTGGAACTTCTGGGACAACGGGCTGACGCGCGCCAAGGTCCAGCAGGCGGAAGCGAGCCGCGACAAGGCGAAGCTCACTTTGACGAAGGACCAGGAGGACATCGACCTCTCGCTGCGCCAGGCCTACTACAACATGCGCGAGGCGGAGAAGCGGCTGAACTCCACGGGCGATGCCGTCAAGCAGGCCGAGGAGGACTACTTCATCGCGCGCGAGAAGTACCGCGCTGGTGAGGGCCTGATGCTCGACATCATCGACGCACAGGAAGCCCTCTCGACGGCACGCCTCAACTACATCAGCGCGGAGTACGACTACGCGCGCTACAAGGCGACGGTCGAGAATGCCATGGGCATCGGCCTGACGGATGGGGAGAAAGAGGCTGCGGCCAAGATGACGGCGACGGCGGTGCCGGCTGAGCAGGCGGAGCGTGCCGTGCTGCAGGAGCCCGTCGTGCCGGAGAACGCCAAGGCCAGGGTAGATAAAGAGACGAAGGGACTTGCCAAGAAGGCAGACAAGAAGAAAGCAGCTGCAGCCGCGGCCAGCGATGCGTCCGCCGAGGTCATCCATGACCTGGCAGAAGGAGAGATTACGAAGTGAAGATAAACGGGAAAGTCAAGCTCGCCATCGCAGCGCTCGTCCTCGCGGGCTGCGCCTTCGGCGGCTACCACTACTACGAGGGACAGCAGGCGGCGAAGCAGACGGCAGCGGTCGAGACGACGAAGGTCGTCCGCATGGACATGAAGTCGACCGTCTCGGCGACGGGCACGATCCAGCCGGTCGACTCGGTCGAGGTCAGCTCCAAGATCACGGCGCGCCTCAAGAGCGTGCTCGTCAAGGAGAACGACAAGGTCACGGCCGGCCAGACCGTCGCGACGCTCGACGCCAAGGATTATGAGGCCAAGCGCGACCAGGCCCAGTATAAAGTCACGAATACGCAGGCTGAGTACGACCGCATCAGCTATCTCTACAGCATTGGCGCCGACACGCAGAAGCAGCTCGAGGACGCGCAGATGAATTACGACACGGCTGTCTCGGCCCTCGCACAGGCGGAGTCGGACGCATCGGAGACGAGCATCATCGCGCCGATTGACGGCACCGTCGTCGGCGAGCCCAAGACAGTCGGCACGATGGCTGTCGCGACGTCGGACAACCCGACGGTCATCATGCGCATCGCCGACCTTTCGCGCAAGCAGATCAAGGCGAAGGTCGATGAGACGGATATCGGCAATGTCAAAGTCGGACAGCAGGCGACGTTCACCGTCGATACGTATAACGACAAGACGTTTACAGCTCGCGTCACGAAGATCTCGCAGACGGACACGAGCAATTCCTGGGATACGAGCAGCTCGAGTTCGAGCTCGTCCTCTTCTTCTTCGGCAAGCGTCATCTACTACTATGTCACGCTCGATGTCGACGACCCCGAAGATCTGCTGCTGCCGGCCATGACGGCCCGCGTGGAGATCAACACGGCCGACACGCCGGATGCGCTGGCCGTGCCAATCTCAGTCCTCAAGACGGATGCCAACGGCTCGTACGTCGTCGTGCGCAACGCAGACGGCTCACAGGAGAACCGCTATGTGACGACGGGCATCTACAGCGATGAGTACGTCGAGATCCTTTCGGGGCTCGAGGAGGGCGAGGACATCGTCAGCACGTACACTGCGAAGAAGAAGAGCTCGAGCTCTTCTTCCGGCAGCAGACGCGGCGGCCCCATGTTCTGAGGTGGTTCGATGACAGGAGAGAAAAAGACGGAAGAGCGGTATGCGACGATACAGCTCAACGGCATCAAGAAAATCTATCACATCGGCGGCGAGGAGCTCGCCGCGCTCAACGGCATCACGACGAATATCTACCAGGGCGAGTTCGCCGCTCTGATGGGGCCGTCCGGCTCGGGCAAGTCGACGCTCATGAACATCCTCGGCTGCCTCGACCGCCCGACGGAGGGCTCCTACAAGCTTGACGGGGAGGAGGTCGCCGGCCTCGACGACGATGCCCTCGCGAGGACGCGCAACAAGAAGATCGGGTTCGTCTTCCAGAACTTCAACCTGCTCTCGCGCATCTCGGCGCTCGAGAACGTCGCCCTGCCGCTCATCTACGCAGGCGTTGGCCACAGGGAGCGCACGGAGCGCGCTATGCACTTCCTCGAGGCCGTCGGCCTCAAGGACCGCGCCGACCACCTGCCAAATGAGCTCTCGGGCGGCCAGCGCCAGCGCGTCGCCATCGCGCGGGCGCTCGTCAACGACCCGCACATCATCATGGCCGACGAGCCGACGGGCAACCTCGACACGAAGTCGACGAAGGAGATCATGGAGATCTTCGAGTCGATGCACGAGAAGGGGCGCACGATCATCCTCGTCACGCACGAGCCGGAGATTGCCGCCTGCGCGAGCCGCCAGCTGCTCGTGCGCGACGGCCAGATCACGCGCGATGAAGGGAAGGGAGTGGTCATGGATGTTGTTTAAGGAATGCTTTGTCATGGCCATCCATGCGCTCCTTGCGAACAAGATGCGCTCGCTCCTGACGATGCTCGGCGTCATCATCGGCGTCGCTGCCGTCATCGCGCTCGTCTCCGTCGGCATGGGCGTGCGCACGGGCATCACCGCGAACTTCGAGAGCCTCGGTGCCAACACCATCACGATCATGCCGGGCTCCTCGAACCGCGGCGGCCCGCGCGGTGCGGCCGGCTCGATGCAGACGCTCAAGTACGATGACGCCAAGGCCATTGCGTCGAAGATCAAGGATGTCCGCTACGTATCGCCGACAGTCAGCTCTTCGTACCAGGTCGTCAATGGCAACCAGAACTGGAATACGTCCGTCACGGGCGTGACGCCGGAACTCATGCAAATCCGCTCGCTGACCGTCAGCAACGGCTCGTTCATTAGTAAGGACGACATGACGAAGCGCACGCGCGTGGCTGTCATCGGCGCGACAGTCGCGGAGAACCTGTTCGGCACGGAGAACCCGGTCGGCAAGAACATCCGCATCAAGAACCAGCCGTTCAAGGTCATCGGCATCCTGGCATCCAAGGGCAGCTCCGGCTTCGGCCAGGACCAGGACGATGTCATCTACATCCCGCTGACGACGGCCCAGGAGCGCATGATGGGCATCACCTACGTGCAGTCCATCAGCCTGCAGGCGGCGGACACGCAGAAGATCGACCAGGTGCAGGAAGAGATCACGACACTCCTGCGCCAGCGCCATCGCCTGACGGGCGACAAGGAAGACGACTTCCACGTGCAGAGCACGGCCAGCATCATCGAGTCGGTCAATCAGTCGACGGGCATGATGACGGTCCTCTTGGGCGCCATCGCCAGCATCTCGCTGCTCGTCGGCGGCATCGGTATCATGAACATCATGATGGTGTCGGTGACAGAGCGCACGCGCGAGATCGGCATCCGCAAGGCGCTCGGCGCGACGTTCCAGAACATCATGATGCAGTTCATGATCGAGTCGATGGTGCTCGGCATCGTCGGCGGTCTCATCGGCATCGTCGTGGGCTGCGCTGCCTCGTACGCCATCGCGAGCACGGGGGCAGTCCAGACGACAATCACGCTGGCGCCGATCCTGCTGTCGTTCTCGTTTGCCGTCGGCATCGGCCTCTTCTTCGGCATCTACCCCGCGCGCAAAGCCGCGCGTCTCGACCCAATCGAGGCACTGCGCTACGAGTGATGCATCTTTGCTACGAATATAAGAATAAATGGGTACGCGAAAAGCCCCGCACGTTTCTGTGCGGGGCTTTTGATATGCCTGTATGAAAGAGCGATTTGCCTTATTCGATGACAGCGAGGAGGTCGCCGGAGGTGATGCGGCTGCCTGCTGCGACACAGACCTCCTTGACGATGCCGGCAATCGGCGCGGTGATCGTCGTCTCCATCTTCATGGCCTCTGTGACCATCAGCGGGTCGCCTTTCTTGACGACATCGCCCTTGGCTGCGATGAGGCGCAGGACAGAGCCAGAGAGCGTAGCGGCTACTTCGCCCGGGACAGTCGGGTCGGCCTGGCGGATGATCGCCGCGCCTTCCGAAGCGGCCTTATCGCGCACGCGGATCTCGCGCGGCATGCCGTTGACCTCGAACTGGATCTCGCGGAAGCCATCATCCGACGGCGGCGTGATGTAGTTCATGCGAATGAGGACCATCTTGCCGCCGATGCGCAGCCAGCTCTCCTCGCCCGGCTTCATGCCGAAGAAGTACGTCGGCGTGTCGAGGATGGAAAGGTCGCCGTACTGATGGTAGCGCTGGATGTAGTCCTTGTAGACCTTCGGGCAGATGCAGTAGCTCGAGCGCGCCTCTTCCGTCTCCGGCATGCGCAGGGCCTTCATGTCCTGCGTGACCTTCTCCTGGTCGATCGGGGCGGGCGGCGTCTCGAGGTGTGGCTGCTCGCCCCTGAGGATGATCTTCTGGAGCTTCTCGGGGAAGCCGCCGTAGGGGACGCCGAGCTTGCCGTCGAAGAAGTCGACGACGGATTTCGGGAAGTCCATCGTCTCGCCGCGCTCGTAGATATCTTTCTCGGTCAGGTTGTTCTGGACCATGAAGAGCGTCATGTCGCCGACGACTTTCGAGGACGGCGTGACCTTGATGACATCGCCGAACATCTCGTTGACCTTGGCGTACATGCGGCAGACTTCCGGCCATCTGTCGCCGAGGCCGACGCCCTTCGCCTGCTGGCGCAGGTTCGTGTACTGGCCGCCAGGCATCTCGTGCTGGAAGACCGTCGTGTTCGGGCTCGTCATCTTGCCGTCGACACCCGCGTAGTAGGCGCGGACGACCTGCCAGTAGCGGTCAATCGTCTCGAGTTCCTCGATGTCCATCTGCGGTTGGCGCGGGTTGTTGGAGAGCGCCTGGATGAAGGCCGTCATGGACGGCTGGCTCGTGCCGTTGGAGAGGGCGCTCGTGGCGACATCGACGATGTCGACGCCGGCCTCTGCCGCCTTGGCGTAGGTGTAGAGCGTGCAGCCGCCACCCTCGTGGCTGTGCAGGTGAATCGGCAGGTCGACGGCATCCTTGAGGGCCGAGATCAGGGTGTAGGCCGCTTCTGGCTTCAGGAGGCCGGCCATATCCTTGATGGCGATGATGTTGGCACCGGCTTTTTCCATCTCCTTGGCGAGATTCGTGTAGTACTTCAGCGTGTACTTCTGGCGGCCGTCGTCAAGGATATCGCCCGTGTAGCAGAAGGCCGTCTCCGCGAGCTTGCCCTGCTTGCGGACTTCGTCAATCGACAGCGTCATGTGGTCGAGCTGGTTCAGGCAGTCGAAGATGCGGAAGACATCGACGCCGTTCTTGGCCGCGAGGGCGAGGAACTGGCGCACGACTTCAGGCGGATAGTTCGTGTAGCCGACGGTGTTGGCGCCGCGCGTCAACATCTGGAACAGGATGTTCGGCGCAGCCTCGCGCATCTTGCGCAGGCGCTCCCACGGGTCCTCGTCGAGGAAACGGTAGGCGACATCGAACGTCGCGCCGCCCCAGTCCTCAAAGGCGTAGATCTGCGGGACCTTGCAGGCCGTGTAGTGGATGGCCTGCATGATGTCGCGCGTGCGGATGCGCGTGGCGAGCAGGGACTGATGGGCATCGCGGTACGTCGTGTCCATCAGCAGGACCTGCTTCTGGTCCTGGATCCACTTGGAGAACTTCTCGGGGCCGAGCTCCTCTAGGAGCTGGCGCGTGCCGGACGGGCAGGCTTCGTCGGCGGCATTGAGCTTCACCGGCGTCTCGAAGCGCGGCTTCGGGTTTGAGCCGTTGCCGTGGAAGCCGTTGACCGTGACCTCGCCGATGTAGGCGAGCAGGCCGGATGCCGGCTCATCGATGATCTGCGGGGCGTTGAGCAGGTCCGGATGGTGGTCGATGTAGTTGACGTTGCAGCTGCCAGCCTGGAAGTTCTTGTCGAGCAGCATGTTCTTGAGGAAGTAGATGTTCGTCTTGACGCCACCGATGCGGAATTCATCGAGGCAGCGCAGCATGCGGTAGATTGTCTCCGGGGCGTTATTGGCATGCGCCGTGACCTTGACGAGCAGGGAGTCGTAGTACGGCGTGATGACGGCGCCCGTGTAGGCCGTGCCGGCATCGAGGCGGATGCCAGGGCCGCCGCCGCTGCGGTAGTCGTTGATCTTGCCGGTGTCCGGCATGAAGTTGTTCTGCGGGTCCTCCGTCGTGATGCGGCACTGGATGGCCACGCCGTTGCAGGGGATGTCTTCTTGGCTCTTGATGCCGATCTCTGGGTCGGAGAGCGCATGGCCCTCGGCGACGAGGATCTGCGTCTTGACGATGTCGATGTCCGTGATGGCCTCGGTGACCGTGTGCTCGACCTGGACGCGCGGGTTGACTTCGATGAAGTAGAAGTGCTCCTCATCCTGGTCGGCGAGGAATTCGACTGTGCCGGCGTTGACGTAGTGGACATTCTTCATGATCTTCAGCGCAGCAGCGCAGATATTCTGGCGTAGCTTCTTTGGCAGCGACCATGCCGGTGCCATCTCGATGACTTTCTGGTGGCGGCGCTGGATGGAGCAGTCGCGCTCATTGAGGTGGATGACATTGCCGTGTTCATCGCCCATGATCTGCACTTCGATGTGCTTCGGGTTTAGGATGCACTTCTCGACGTAGACATCCTCATCGCCGAAGGCACGCTTGGCCTCCGAGCGCGCCTCATCGTACGCCTCTTTGAGGTCTTCCATGCGGTCGACGCGGCGCATGCCGCGCCCGCCGCCGCCGTTGATGGCCTTGATCATGACCGGCAGGCCGACGCGCTCAGCGAAGGCCTTGACCTCAGCGAAATCCTTGACGGCACCGTTCGTGCCCGGGATCATCGGGATGTCGGCGCGCTCTGCCTGGATGCGCGCGTTGACCTTGTCGCCGAACATCTGCAGGTGCTCAACTTTCGGGCCGATGAAGATGATGCCCTCATCCTCGCAGCGCTTGGCCAGCTGTGCGTTCTCGGAGAGGAAGCCGTAGCCCGGATGGATGGCATCGACATCGTGCTCCTTGCAGATACGGATGATGTCCTCGATGTCGAGGTAGGCATCGACTGGCTTCTTGCCCTTGCCGACGAGATACGCTTCATCGGCGCGGCTGCGATGCAGCGACAGGACATCTTCTTTCGAGTAGACCGCGACCGTGCGGATGCCCATCTCGTGGCAGGCGCGGAAAATGCGGATGGCAATCTCGCCGCGGTTCGGCACCAAGATCTTGCGAATGTTCTTCATATAGATCCTCCTCAGACGTCATAAAATCATATCATGCAAATGAAGCGCGTGGTTTTCCTGTTGTCGAGTGGGAAAGTCGACAACCTATCGTCAACTGAGCGCTCATTTGACTATCAACGTTATTTTTTTCACAAATGTGAATAAAAGCAAAACCGGAACGAGTCCGGTCAGCTCCTTTGCTTGCCCCTATCATACGTCAAGTTGAGAAAATAAGCAATAGTTTTCATGTATTTTAAGATAAATATAACGTATCATGTATTCAAAATCGCTGTTATTGACGATAAAAATCAGGAAATGCTTGACAAGCAGAGGGGGATTCCGTATAATAACATCATGTTAACACTTTAGCAAGATAAAGAACTGAATGAGGAGAGATGACATATGAAGTGGAAGAAGTTACTGGCATTGGGAATGGCGGCAGTCATGACGGCTGCTTTTGTGACGGGCTGCGGCGGCCAGAAGGCAGCGGACAGCGGTTCGGGCTCCGGCGACAAGGGCAAGATCATCGTCGGCCTTGACGACAATTTCCCGCCGATGGGCTTCAAGGACGAGAACAACGAGATCACGGGCTTCGATGTCGATCTTGCCAAGGAGGCGTCGAAGCGCCTGGGCCGCGAGGTCGAGTTCAAGGCCATCGACTGGTCGAGCAAGGAAGCGGAGCTCAAGAGCGGCCGCGTCAACGTCCTCTGGAATGGCCTCGACATCACCGAGAAGCGCAAAGAGAACATGCTGTTTTCCGACCCGTACATGGACAACCGCCAGATCCTCTTCGTGAAGAAGGGCCGCACGGACATCACGGATGAGAAGAGCCTGGCCGGCAAGGTCGTCGGCACGCAGAGCGCTTCGACGGCTGAGGAGTACATGGACAAGACGGAATTCTTCAAGAAGGATGTCAAGGAAGTCAAGAAGTACTCGGATTTCGTAACGGCCTTCATGGACCTCGAGAATGGCCGCGTGGATGCCGTCGTCGGCGATGAGATCGTCGGCCGCTACTACATGAGCAAGCATCCGGACACCATCGATGCCGTCGATGTCGCAGTCGGCCCGGTCAGCGAGTTCGGCATCGCCTTCGCCAAGGACAACACGGCGCTGCGCGACGATGTCCAGAAGGTCCTCAACGAGATGAAGGCCGACGGCACGATCGCGAAGATTTCCGAGAAGTGGTTCGGCAAGGACATCACGAAATAATACAGCTCTCTCTCTAAAAAGGCTTGATTCGTCAAGCCTTTTTTTGTACAATGGAGAATATGTTAATACTTTGCCAGACTAAAGGAACATCCGCAAGGGAGAATTAAACGATGGATAATCTGCTCAATACGATATTACAGATGTTGGAGGGCTCCGAGATCACGCTCGAGATCTTCTTCATCACATTGGTCATCGCATTGCCGCTCGGCATGCTGGCCGCACTGGGGAGGCTCTCGAAGCTGCGGCTGCTCAGCGCCTTCATGGAGTTCTACATCTGGCTCATGCGCGGCACGCCGCTGATGCTGCAACTGCTCTTCGTCTACTTTGCGCTGCCGATGATCGGCATCCGCCTGCCGGACATCGCGGCGGCCCTCTTGGCTTTCACGCTGAATTACGCGGCGTACTTCGCGGAAATCTTCCGCGCGGGTATCCAGTCGGTGCCGAAGGGGCAGTACGAGGCCGCGAAGACGCTCGGTATGAACTACACGCAGACGATGCGCCGCATCATCCTGCCGCAGGTCATCCGCATCGTCCTGCCGCCTGTCTCGAATGAGACGATCAACCTCGTCAAGGATACGTCGCTCATCTACATCCTCGCGATGAACGACCTGCTGCGCGTTGCCCGCACGATCGTGCAGCGCGAATTTGACATGACGCCGTTCCTCATCGCCGGTATCTTCTATCTCGCGATGACGTTTGTCCTGACCTGGATGTTCAAGAGATTGGAGGCCTACTATGGCAAATACGACAAGTAATGAAGCGCAGGTCATGCTGCGCATGCACGATATCCACAAGTCGTTCGGCGACCTCGCTGTGCTCAAGGGCATCGATGTGGAGGTCCGCCGCGGCGAGGTCCTCGCGATCATCGGGCCGTCCGGCTCGGGCAAGAGCACGCTCCTGCGCTGCATCAACAAGCTCGAGACGATTGACTCGGGCTCCATCGAGATCGAGGGCGAGTTCCTGGCCGATACGGATGAGCACGGCGCGGCAGAGTACGCCGATGCTGCTAAGACGCGGGAGATCCTCTCGCACACGGGCATGGTCTTCCAGCAGTTCAACCTCTTCCCGCACATGACGGTGCTCGAGAATCTCATCGAGGCGCCCATCCAGGTCAAGGGCATGAAGAAGGCGGAGATTTTGCCGTATGCCAAGGAACTTCTGGAGAAGGTCGGCCTCGCGGACCGCGCGGATTACTATCCGTCGCAGCTCTCGGGTGGCCAGCAGCAGCGCGTGGCCATTGCGCGCGCCCTCTGCATGAAGCCCGACATCATGCTCTTCGACGAGCCGACCTCGGCGCTCGATCCGGAGCTCACGGGCGAGGTCTTGAAGACGATGCGGGAGCTCGCAGAGGAGCGCATGACGATGGTCGTCGTCACGCACGAGATGGCGTTTGCCCGCGAGGCAGCCAGCCAGGTCATCTTCATGGCCGACGGCACGATCGTCGAGCAGGGCGAGCCGGAATCGTTCTTTGCGCATCCGAAGGAGGAGCGCACGAAGGCATTCCTGCAGAACATGCTTTGAGCAGCAAAATCCATGGGGAGCGAGCAATCGCTCCTTTTTTTGCGTGGGGCTGCAGACATTTTCTTGATTTTTTCAGGATTAGCGGCGATAATAAAACGTAGAATGTCTGCATGGCGCTCGGTTCGCATGGACCGCGGCACGTGCATGGAATGGGGAGGAATCTTATGAAGCGCATACTGTTCTTGTTGTCTGTCATCGCTGTCATGGTGCTGCCGATGGCAGGCGTTTCGGCGGCTGCGTCTGATTTCAGCGAGCGCGTGAGCGGTATGGCTGAGATTACGGCGGTACGCGTCAACAGCGGCTCGGATAAGATACGCATCGTCGTCGATGCGAGCAAGCCGGTCCGCTACACGACGATGACGCTGAAGAACCCCGACCGCGTCATCGTCGACATACAGGGAGCTTGGCTCTCTGCAAAAGTCAAGCGGGAGATTTCGGTGAGCAGCCGCTTTGTCAACGACATCCGCATCGGCCAGTTCAACAAGAACACGGTGCGCCTCGTCGTCGAGAATAAGGTCGGCAGCAGCAACTACAAGATATTTCCACTGAAGGGCGGCACGGTGCCGGGCCGCGTCGTGCTCGATTTCGGCAACCTGAGTGACAGCTCGAAGGCTGTGATCGCTGTGCCGGATGTGCAGAAGAAGCCGACGCCCAGCACGCAGGGAACGACATCTCCTGTGACGCAGCCTTCGGTGAAGCCGTCTGACTCTCCGAGCAGCTCGAACGCAACAAGTGCTCCGGCAGCAAAACCGGCAACAAAGCCTGAGTCGAAGCCGGCCGCAAAGCCTTCGGCTGGCGAAGATATCGACGGCCCGGCCAAGGATGCTGCTGGCACGGGCACCCAGACGGCGGATGCGGGCAAGGACACAGGCAGCAGCAATCAAAGCAATGCGCAGCCAGTCATCACAGATGACACGGATGCCGACATCGCCGCCCTGACGGGGCTCAAGGGCCGCAAGATCACGATCGATCCTGGTCATGGCGGCAACGACTCTGGCGCTATCGGCCCGACGGGCGTCATGGAGAAAAGCGTGACGCTGCGCATCGCCAATGAGCTGAGGCGCCTGCTCGTGGCAGAGGGGGCGACGGTCTACATGACGCGCACGACAGATACGGAAGTCTCGCCGAAGGGCGCGAATGCCTCGGATATCGAGGAACTGCAGGCGCGCTGTGATGTCGCGAACAACACGAAGTCCGACATCTTCATCTCCATCCACATGGATTCGTTCTCGAGCAGCGCGGCCAAGGGCACGACGGGCTATTACTACTCGCTCGGCTCTCAGCGCTCGCGCGACCTCGCGGACAAGGTGCGCCAGGGTGTCATCGACCAGATCGGCACGCAGAGCCGCGGCACGCAGAGCAGTAACTTCTACGTCGTCAAGCACACAGACATGCCGGCGACGCTCGTCGAGGTGGCCTTCATCTCGAATCCGCAGGAAGAGCAGCTGCTCAACAGCGAAGAGGGCATCCAGAAGGCCGCGCAGGGCATCGCCGACGGCATTGCCGACTACTTTGGCTGATGACTGGCAGCTGCCAAAGCAGCGGCCGGATAACGATTTTGGACAGGGATTCAAGGCATCCCTGTCCTTTTGGCTTGAAAGAACAGAGAAAACAGAGAGAATCGAGAGAACAGAGGAGGATCTTTTTTGGAACACGATATGAGACAGACGGCTGTGGAGCCGGAGGAGAGCCTGGAGCAGATGATGCAAGAGGGCGCGGAGGCGCGCAGGAAGCAGCTGTACCGCCACAAGCTCCCAGAAGAGAGGACGCTGACGGCCATGCTGACGGCGATGACGAAGGCGGAGCTCGACGACATTCGCTTCAACCTCAATGTGACGGGGGTGAGCTCGCTGAAGAAGGCGGAGCTCGCTGAGCGCCTTTGCCCGGCCATCACGTCTTTTGCCGAGCGCTGGATGATGTCGCTCCTGGAGGAGGAGTACGATCTCTTCCGCGACTTTGCTGCAAATGGCGGCCAGTCCGAGTCGCTCAGCGATGAAGACGACCGCCTCGACTACCTGCGCGGCCTCGGCTTCCTCTCCTGCGGCAAGTCGGGCGAGAAGCTCGTCTGGTATATGCCGGAAGAGGTGCTTGCGGTCTTTGGGCAGATGGACACGGAGGCCTTCCATGACAGAGTGCTGCTGAACACGGAGGTGGCGCGTTTTGCGGCCGGCATCCTCTACGCCTGCGGCTATCTCAATTACGAGCAGCTCTTCGAGCGCGTCGTCTCGTACCTCGAGGCGGAGCGGGCACAGGCGCTCTCCTTCATGGACTTTGTCGGCATCATGCTCAACGCTTCCTGCTGGAAGAACACGGTCGTGGCGCTGCCGCAGGGCGTCAAGTACTACACTCTGATCGATGAGGACGCGCTCGAGGATGAGCAGCTGCGCCGTTCGGATCTCGATTTTGCCGCACTCACGCGCGCAGAGGCATGGGCTGCCGGTGCGGATTCCTACACGCCGGACACGCCTGCCTGCCGGGCTCTTATCCAGTTCTTCATGCAGGAACACGGCTGCGATGTCATGAAAGCGGCCGATATCACTGGTGAGATCATCATCCTGCTCCAGAACGGCGGCACGATGCAGGAGGCTGTCGAATACCTGGAGGACCTTCGTCTCATGCAGGACGAGGACAAGGCAGAGGCAATCCTCGCGCCTCTGGCCGCACTCAACAATGCGACGCGCCTCTGGCAGCTCAAGGGCCACACGCCGGAAGAACTCATGGCCATGACGGGCGAGGGGCGCGTCATCCCGTTCAATCAGGTGCACAAGGCCAAGGTCGGCCGCAATGACCCGTGCCCGTGCGGCAGCGGCAAGAAATACAAGAACTGCTGCCTGCGCAAGGATGAGCAATGAGGGGCAGTCTGACAATTCGGGCCTATCCGTCCTATCGGACGAAGGCAAAGCGCTTCTTCTCGGTCCTGCTGCCGATCTTCGTCACGCAGATCGCCCTGACGGCAACGGGCTTCTTCGACACGGTCATGTCGGGCCATGTCAGTGAGCAGGACCTCGCGGGCGTTGCAGTCGGCTCGAATCTCTTCATGCCGTTCTTCGGCTCATTCCTCGGCATCATCTCGGTCCTGACGCCCATTGTCGCACAGCTCCACGGGGCGGGCAAGCGCGAGCGCATCGACTTTGTCGTGCGCCAGGGCTTCTACTGGTCGTTGGGCCTGGCGGGTGTTTTCCTGTTGCTCGGCATCTTCTTTGTGCCCGCCATCCTGGATATTCTCGCACTGGAGCCGAAGGTCAGGCAGGTCGCCGCGGGGTATCTCCTTGCCATTGCCGTCGGCATCGTGCCGATCTTCCTCGCCGGTGTCCTGCGCAACCTCATCGATGCACATGGCTGCACGCGCCTGACGATGATCATCACGCTCGTGACGGTGCCCATAAACGTCCTGGCCAACTATATCTTCATCTACGGTGCCTGGGGAATCCCCGCCTTCGGCGGCATCGGTGCGGGCATCGGCTCGGCCATTGCTTTCTCGCTGAACTTCCTGCTCAATGTGCTCGTGGTCCTGACCATTGAGCCGTTCCGCAGCTACCATGTCTTCCGCAGCCTGCCGCGGCCTGACCTTGCGGAGTGGAAGCGCGCGCTCGCACTCGGCATCCCGATCGGCAGCACGATGTTCTGTGAGATGAGCATCTTCAGTGCTGTCGGCCTCTTCATGACGGTCTACGGCACGACCGTCGTCGCGGCGCATCAGGCTGCGATGAACTTCACGACGCTCGTCTACATGATCCCGCTGTCGGCCAGCATGACGCTGACAATCCTCGTCGGCTTCGAAGTCGGCGCGCGGCGCTTTTTGGAGGCGGCCGACTATATCCGTCTCGGCCGCCTCTTGACCTTCCTGTTCGAGGGAACACTGGCCATCGTGCTCGTGCAGTTCCGCGAGACGATTGCGGCGCTCTACACCTCGAGCCCCGATGTGCAGGAACTCCTAGTCGTCTTCCTCGTCTTCGCCGTCTTCCTGCAGCTGACGGACAGCGTCGACTCGCCGTTGCAGGGTGCGCTGCGCGGCTACAAGGATGTTCATGTGACCTTCCTGCTCGCCATCATCTCGTACTGGGTCATCGGCCTGCCCGCCGGCTGGGCCATCGCCAACTTCACCGCGCTCGGCCCGTATGGCTACTGGTGCGGCCTGATCATCGGCATTGCCTTCGGCGCCATCTTCTTGTCTGTGCGTCTGCGCATGGTGCAGCGGCGCTGCCTCGAAGCGCAACAATAAGAAACCGGCCAATTTCTGGCCGGTTTTTTCTATTTTCATATAGTTTTCAGAGGCAATCAGTTGTTTTCAAGTTTCCCGTGATAGGATAGATGTGTAAGAGAAAAGAAAGAGTCTATCACGTCGTCTGGAGGGAATGCAAATGAAAGCAGGACAAGAGCTGACGGAAGTACATACAGGAACTTTGGCGCAGGCTGGAAAGAAGGCGCGCCATCTCACGCGGTCGTTCCGCAAATTCAAGCCCGAGCATCTCTCATACCGCACCATGGGGGCAGGCAAGTGGATGCGCAGCCTGACGGCCGCAGTCATGATGGTCATGGCTGTGCTGGCGCCCATCCATACGCTGCCGACGTATGCGGCGCCAATCGATCCGGAAGAGAGCCTGGCCTCGGCAGTGACGGCCTCGGATGCGGCAGATCTTCGTCAGCTGCGCGGTGACAAGAAGCTCACGCGCCGGGAGAAAAGCCGCCTGCTCGCCCTGGCGCTCTTGCGCCGCGCTGCTGCGGCAGAGCCGGATGTCACAGCGGACATGCGGACGCTGGAGCGTTCATCGGCCAAGCTGCAGGGCCTTGATTACCGCCTCAAGAGCATGGACAGTCTGGCGCGCAAGATCGTGAGCGATGCCGATGAAGACCAGGTGAGCCTTTCGGCTGCAGCTGCCGGCATCAGCGATGTCTTGCGCTACACGCTGACCTGCTCTGATGCAGATTACAGCGCGATGGTGCCGCAGGCCATGGCTTCCCTTACCGAAAAGGGCTATCGCGTCGAGAAGTTCCGCAATGCCTGGGGCGGAAAATTCTATCAGGGCGTCAATGTCCATCTCGTGAGCCCCTCCGGCGTGCGCGTCGAGCTCCAGTTCCACACGCCGCAGTCGTTTGCGGTCAAGCAGGCATCGCATGCGGTCTATGAGATCCGCCGCAATCCGGCTTCTTCCGCCGAGGAGGTCGAGGAGGCGACGCGCCTGAGCCTGGCCTACAATGCAGCAGTCATCGTCCCAGAAGGAGCGCGCGCAATCCACTGGCCAGTAGCGGCTTGATGCGCCGCCATGCGCTTCCGCAGAGCCTCTCCTGCAGGTTTACAACAGACAGGAAATGACGGATAATGGGAGAGTCGAATCATATTATCCTCGCATGAGAGGGGAGGCTTATACAATGAAACAAACAGCTGCACTCAAGGCACCTGTCACACTAGAAGAGATACTCAATGCGGTCACGCATGGCGTGGGCGCGGCACTTGCGGTAGCGGCACTCATCGGCATGTTGGTCTACTATGCCGGCGATGGTGTCTGGCACACGACGAGCTGCCTCGTCTACGGCATCTCCTTGATCCTCTTGTATCTCGCTTCGACGCTCTACCACAGTTTCACGAACCGCAAGGTCAAGTCGGTCTTCAAGGTCATCGACCATGCGGCCATCTTCGTGCTGATTGCGGGCAACTACACGCCGTTTGCGCTGATCCCGCTGCGCGGCAGCTTCGGCTGGACCATCTTCGGCCTCGTCTGGGGCATGGCGCTCGTCGGCATCGTCTTCCAGTGCTTTGCCGCGAAGCGCTTCCGCATCGTGCGCACGATCTGCTACCTCGCCATGGGCTGGTTTGCCGTCTTCATGGTCAAGCCGCTCTTGGAGACGCTGCCGTTGGAGGCCATCTGGTGGCTCGTCGCGGGCGGCCTCTGCTACTCGGTCGGTGCGATCTTCTACCTGGCGCGCCGCCTGCCGTACAGCCATGTCATCTGGCATCTCTTCGTCATGGGCGGCAGTGCCATCCACTTCTACACGGTGTTCCACTTTGTGCTGCCGCTGCCAGAAGTCGTGCGCTCGGCCATCGCGATGATTTGAGACATATCTTGAGACACGAAAAAGACCCGCTCCTCGGAGCGGGTCTTTTCTATCTTATCTGCAAAGATTATTTAGCCAGTGCGTTGACCTTGCGAGCCAGACGGGACTTTTTGCGGGCAGCAGCGTTCTTGTGATAAACCTTGTTTGCAGCGGCCTGGTCGATCGTCTTGCATGCAACCGTAAGGAGGGATTTCGCTTCATCAGCGTTTCCAGCCTCAACAGCATCGAGGACACGGCGGGAAGCAGTGCGTACACGGGACTTCTCGGCAGCGTTCTTTGCATGGCGCTTAGCGTCGGATTTCACACTCAGGATAGATGCTTTGATATTCGGCAAGTAGTTCACCCCCTTAATTAATGTCGTTACCTAAGTATAATATCATGGGTCAAATGAAAAAGCAACCATTTCTTTGCTTTTCTTGCAGGAGAAGCCTTGGGAATGGTATAATATTTTCGATTAGCACGACGTGAATATTGAAAGGAAAATGAACATGCAGAACAAGAACATCCGCAACTTTTCCATCATTGCCCATATTGACCATGGAAAATCGACGATTGCGGACCGTCTGATTGAATATACGGGGACACTTTCGAAGCGCGAGATGGAGGCGCAGGTCCTCGACAACATGGACATCGAGCGCGAGCGCGGCATCACCATCAAGTCGCAGACAGTGCGCCTGAACTACAAGGGCAAGGACGGTGAGGAGTACGAGCTCAACCTCATCGACACGCCGGGCCATGTCGACTTTACGTATGAGGTTTCGCGCAGCCTCGCGGCTTGCGAGGGCGCACTGCTCGTCGTCGATGCGGCGCAGGGTGTCGAGGCGCAGACGCTCGCCAACGTATACATGGCGCTCGAGCACGACCTCGAGATCATCCCCGTCATCAACAAAATCGACCTGCCGAGTGCCGATCCGGAACGCGTCAAAAAAGAGATTGAAGACGTCATTGGACTCGACACGTCAAATGCCGTACTGGCTTCGGCTAAGACGGGCATTGGCATCGAGGAGATCCTCGACTCGATCGTCGACTACATCCCCGCGCCGGAGGGCGATGAGAACGCGCCGCTGCAGGCCCTGATCTTCGATTCGTTCTTTGACTCCTACAAGGGCGTCATCGCCCACATCCGCGTCGTGCAGGGCCACATCAAGAAGGGCATGAAGCTCAAGCTCATGAACTCGGGCAAGGTCTTCGAGGTCACGGATGTCGGTTGCTTCAAGCCGCAGCCCGTCGACCTCGGCTACCTCGATGTCGGTGAAGTCGGCTTCGTCGCGGGCTCCCTCAAGGATGTGCGCGACGTGCGCGTCGGCGACACGATCACGTATGCGGAGAACCCTGCTGCTGAGCCGCTGCCGGGTTACCGCGGCGTCAACCCGATGGTCTACTGCGGCCTTTACCCTGTCGAGAGCTCGGACTACGACAACCTCAAGGACGCGCTCGAGAAGATGCAGATCAACGATGCGGCGCTCGTCTTTGAGCCGGAGACGTCTGTTGCACTCGGCTTCGGTTTCCGCTGCGGCTTCCTCGGCCTCTTGCACATGGATGTCATCCAGGAGCGCCTCGAGCGCGAGTACAACCTCAAGCTCATCACGACGGCACCGTCCGTCATTTATCACGTCTACAAGACGGACGGCACGATGATCAAGGTCAGCAACCCGGCCGAACTGCCGCCGCAGACGGAGATCGAGCACATCGAGGAGCCGTACGTCAAGGCGACGGTCATCGTGCCGAACGATTTCGTCGGTGCCGTCATGGAGATCTCGCAGGACAAGCGCGGCGAGTTCAAGGGCATGGACTACCTTGACACGAACCGCGTCATGATCACGTACCACATCCCGCTCAACGAGATTATCTTCGACTACTTCGACCGTTTGAAATCGGCGACGCGCGGCTACGCTTCGCTTGACTACGAGCTCGCGGACTACAAGGAGTCGAAGCTCGTCAAGGTCGACATCCTCTTGAACGGCGATCCTGTCGATGCGCTCTCGACCATTGTCCACAAAGATCGGGCGGCATCTCGCGGCCGCCAGCTCGCCGCCAAGCTCAAGGAGATCATCCCGCAGCAGATGTTCGAGATTCCGATCCAGGCGGCCATCGGCTCGAAGGTCATCGCGCGCGAGAACGTGCGCGCCCGCCGCAAGGATGTGCTCGCGAAGTGCTACGGCGGCGATATCTCGCGCAAGCGCAAGCTGCTCGAGAAGCAGAAGGAAGGCAAGAAGCGCATGAAGGCTGTCGGCAGCGTCGAAGTGCCACAGGAAGCCTTCATGGCTATCCTCAAGATTGACTGAGAAGCGAATGGATTGAGGTAGATTGATGGAAAGACAATGGGGCGTATACATCCATATTCCCTTTTGCCGCCAGAAATGCTTTTACTGCGACTTCCCGTCCGTTGCAGGACGGGAGCGCTATGAGAGCGGTTATATTGACGCCCTGTGCCGTGAGATCACGGTGCAGGGCGCTCTTTATCGCGGCAAATGGGGAACGCCTGCTACGATATACATGGGCGGCGGTACGCCGAGTGTACTGCCGTTCCAGCTGATGGAAACCCTGCTCAAGACGCTGCAGGAGGTATTTGCTCTGCCGGCGGCGTCAGGAGAGAGGCAAAAAAAGCCGGTTGAGTTCACGGTGGAATGCAATCCGGGTACGATTGACCTCGCGTACCTCACCTTGCTTCATGATCTTGGCGTCAACCGCCTGTCCTTTGGCGTGCAGACTTTTGACGATGCACTCCTGAAACGCATCGGCCGCATCCACACGGGCGCGCAGGCGAGAGAGGCCATGGAACTCGCGCGCGCAGCGGGTTTCCGCAATGTCAGCATGGATCTCATCTACGGACTGCCGGGCGAAACGCAGGCGATGCTCGTGCATGACCTCGAGACGATGGTTTCCCTGCAGCCGGAGCACATCTCGATCTACGGACTGCAGCTTGAGGAGGGCACGGCCTTTGCCCGGATGCAGGAGATGGGGAAACTGTCTCTTCCAGATGACGACACGGTCGAAGCGATGTACGATGCGATGACATCGTTCCTGCCGCAGCACGGCTATGCGCGCTATGAGATCTCAAATTTTGCCAAGCCTGGCTTTGAGAGCCGCCACAACCTTTCGTATTGGCAAGATGTGCCGTATCTTGGCATCGGCGCGGCGGCGCATTCCTATCTCGAGGGGCAGCGCTACGAGAATGTGCGAGAGATTCCCGCTTATATCGAGGGCATCCGCAGCGGGAGCGGCGTGCGGCGGCAGGAAGAGGCGATGACGCGCGAGATTGCCATGGAAGAATTCGCTTTCCTCGCCCTGCGCACAGCAAGGGGCATCGACCGCAGGCACTTCGAGCAGAGATTCGGCGTGCCGCTCGACGCCATCTATGCAGATGCCATTGCCAAGCTCAAGCGCCAGGGGCTGCTCGCAGAGGATGCAGCAGGCGTCCGGCTGACAGAGCTGGGCATGAAGTACGGCAACGTGGCCTTTGAGGAATTCCTGCTATGACTTCTGTGATTCGAGTCACGGAATCTTTCTCTGCCAGATGGTAAGGTAGAGGTAATGAAAGGAAGCGAATGCTCATGCATGAAATTCGTCTCAAGCGCGTCTACGAAGTGCCATCGCCCGATGATGGCGTGCGCGTGCTCGTCGACCGCCTCTGGCCGCGCGGCATCCGCAAGGCCGACTTGCCCTACGATGCCTGGCCGAAGGAGATCACGCCGTCTCCGGAGCTGCGCAAACTCTACCATCGCGGCGAGATGCCCTTTGCAGGATTCCGCGAGGGCTATGCCGAAGAACTGGAGGTGAGCGAAGGCGCTGCGGCCTTTGCCGAGCGCTGCCGCAAGTGGCTCGAGACGCAGGATGTGACGCTGCTCTACGCCGCGAAGAACCAGCAGGAGAACCACGCGCAGGTGCTCGCAGCCTGGCTGCGCCAGAAGAGCGGCGCCGAAGGCGGTGCGTGAGCAAGGATAGCGATAGAAAGGACGATTCCCATGAAGAAAATCACCATGATCAAGATGCAGGGCTGCCCGTACTGCGCCAAGGCCGCGCAGGCCGTGGAGGAGCTGCGCGCTGAGCAGCCGGCCTATGCAGGTGTCGAGATCGAGATCATCGACGAGAACGAGCAGCCGGAGCTCGCCAAGGCGTATGCCAAGGACTACTACTACGTGCCGAGCCTCTTCATTGAGGGGCACAAGGTGTACGAGGCGCAGCCGGGCCAGGACTACGATACGATCAAGGCTGCCGTCGCAGATGCCTTTGAACAGGCCAAGTGACTGACGGATATCCACTGAAAGATGATGGAAGCTGAGACTGCCGCGCGTGCGGCAGTCTTTTTTTCGTGCGCGAGGAAAAAGTCGAAAATAATTTTGACTTTTTGACTTTTAGGTGTTGACTTTTTGTTTTTTTCGGTGTATATTCTTTATAGATTCAAAGTTAGCACTCAGATAGATAGAGTGCTAACAGAGGATGAAAACAGAAGGAAGGGGGCATGCAGATGAAGGATGAACTCGACGCGCGCAAGAAACGCGTGCTGCAGGCAATCGTCGATGATTACATCGAGTCAGCCGAGCCGGTCGGCTCGCGAACACTGGCGAGGAAGTACGACCTCGGCGTGAGTCCGGCGACCATCCGCAATGAGATGGCAGATCTCGAGATGCTAGGTTACCTCGAGCAGCTGCATACCTCCTCTGGACGCATCCCATCGTCGAAGGGATATCGCTTCTATGTAGACGGCCTGATCCCCCCGAAGCCCGTGAGTGACGAGGAGAAAGAGCTCATCAACCGCTGGTACAGGGCGCGCGTCAAGCGCATCGACGAGGTGTTCCAGGAGACAGCGCGCATCATCTCGCAGGTGACGAAGAATGTCTCTCTTGTCCTCGCGCCGCAGATGACGCAGGCGGCTTTCCGTTGCCTGCAGTTCCTGCCGCTCGACGACAGGCGCGTTATCACCGTGCTCATGACGGATGCGGGCTTCATCGAGAACAAGATTCTCGAGATGCCGAATGGCTCGAGCTTCGAGGACTTCCAGCGCATGGCCAGCGTCATCAACAAGAATCTCGCCGGCCACACGCTCTCGACCATCGACCATCCAGCGCTCGCGAAGATCCGCGATGAAATCCAGGATGAGCCGCTCTACGAATCAGCCCTCGAGGTCATCAACAGGGCGCTCGATTCGGGCAAGCGGGAGCGCCTCTACCTCGGCGGCACGACGCAGATGCTCGAGCAGCCGGAGTTCCACGATGTGGAGAAGGTCAAGGAGACCCTCCTCGTGCTCGAGAAGGAAGAGCTCATGAAGGATGTGCTGCACGCCCACATGGGCGACGGTCTCGAGGTCACGATCGGCCAGGAGAACGAGGACAGCCACTTCAAGGACAGCAGCATCATCACCGCGACGTACCATCTCGATGGTGAGCTCTTGGGCACGATTGCAGTGCTCGGACCGACGCGCATGGAATACGCGAAGGCCATGAGCCTGCTCGAATACATGAATTCCAATCTGACAGAAGTCATCAAGCGGTTCCACTGGTAGGGCCGCAGGTTTCCCGGAATAGAGTGAAGAGGTGATAGTTTTGCCATCATTTATCAAAGATGAAATGAAGAAGAAGGATGAGCAGAAGCTGGAGGAGATGCAGCAGGAGATCGACGAGGCGGAAGCCGCGCAGGAAGATGCTGCAGAGGGCTCCGAGGAAGAAGCTCCGGAAGCGGCTGCTGCAGCAGATGCGGCGATGCAGGAAGAGATCGAGGCCCTCAAGGGCCAGGTCGACGGCCTGAACAAAGACCTTCAGGAGAAGAAAGACCGCCTGCTGCGTCTCCAGGCCGATTTCGACAACTTCCGCCGCCGCTCGGCGAAGGAACGCGAAGAGATTTCCGCTGTCGTCACGCAGAATTTCTGCAAGGACATGCTGCCGCTGCTCGACAACTTCGAGCGCGCGATGGCGGCCGAGACAAAGGATGTGGAGGCCTTCCAGAAGGGCGTCGAGATGATCTTCACGCAGTTCCAGGAAATCCTCAAGAAGAACGGCCTTGAGCACATCGAGGCCGTCGGCCAGAAGTTCGACCCGAACTTCCATCAGGCCGTCATGCGGGTCGAAGACCCCGAGAAAGAAGACGACACGGTCGCCCAGGAGCTCCAGAAGGGCTACATGGTCAAGGGCCGCGTCATCCGACCGAGCATGGTCCAGGTCGTCTCCAACTGAGCGTCCTGATCGCATAAACCAGATGATTCAAGTTTTACATAAAGTTTAGGAGGATGTTACCATGTCTAAAGTAATTGGTATCGACTTAGGTACGACGAACTCCGTCGTATCCGTTATGGAAGGCGGCGAGCCGACCGTCATCACGAATCCGGAAGGCAGCCGCATCACGCCGTCTGTTGTCGGTTTCACGAAAGATGGCCAGCGCCTCGTCGGCCAGCTGGCAAAACGCCAGGCTGTGTCGAACCCGGACCGCACGATCTCGTCCATCAAGCGCCACATGGGCGACCCGAACTACAAGGTCACGATCGACGGCAAGGATTACACGCCGCAGGAGATCTCGGCCATGATCCTGCAGAAGCTCAAGGGCGATGCAGAGGCATACCTCGGTGAGACGGTCACGCAGGCCGTCATCACGGTCCCGGCTTACTTCAACGACAGCCAGCGCCAGGCGACGAAGGACGCCGGCAAGATTGCAGGCCTCGATGTCCTGCGCATCGTCAACGAGCCGACGGCTGCAGCTCTTGCCTATGGCCTCGACAAGGACAAGGATGAGACGATTCTCGTATTCGACCTCGGCGGCGGTACGTTCGATGTCTCGATCCTCGAGCTCTCGGAGGGCACGTTTGAAGTACAGGCCACGAACGGCGATACGCACCTCGGCGGCGATGACTTCGACCAGAAGATCATCGACTGGATGGTCGGCGAGTTCAAGCAGGAGAACGGCATCGACCTCTCGCAGGACAAGATGGCTGCTCAGCGCCTCAAGGAAGCTGCCGAGAAGGCAAAGATCGAGCTCTCGAGCATGACGCAGACGAACATCAACCTGCCGTTCATCACGGCCGATGCTTCGGGCCCGAAGCACCTCGACCTCACGCTAACGCGTGCAAAGTTCAATGAGCTCACGAGCGACCTCGTCGAGCGCACGATGGGCCCGACGCGCAAGGCCATGGCCGATGCAGACCTCACGGCTGACGATATCGACAAGATCATCCTCGTCGGTGGTTCTTCCCGTATCCCGGCTGTCCAGGATGCCATCCGCAATATCCTGCACAAAGAGCCGTCGAAGGGCGTCAACCCGGATGAGTGCGTATCCGTCGGTGCTGCCATCCAGGGCGGTGTCCTCGTCGGTGAAGTCAAGGACGTCCTTCTCCTCGATGTCACGCCGCTTTCTCTCGGTATCGAGACGCTCGGCGGTGTCTGCACGAAGATCATCGAGCGCAACACGACGATCCCGACGCACAAGAGCCAGATCTTCTCGACGGCTGCGGACAATCAGCCGTCTGTCGATATCCACGTCCTGCAGGGCGAGCGTGAGATGGCTGTCGGCAACAAGACGCTCGGCCGCTTCGAACTCACGGATATCCCGCCAGCTCCGCGCGGAGTACCTAAGATTGAAGTTTCCTTCGATATCGATGCGAACGGCATCGTGCACGTCTCCGCTAAGGACCTCGGCACGGGCAAGGAGCAGAAGATCACGATCCAGTCGGACAGCGGCATGAGCAAGGAAGACATCGACCGCATGGTCAACGAAGCCAAGGCTCATGAGGCAGAGGACAAGAAGCAGAAGGAAGCCATCGACGCCAAGAACAACGCCGACAACCTCGTCTATCAGGCAGAGAAGACGATCAAGGAGCTCGGCGACAAGGCAGATGCCGGCAAGGTATCGGAAGTCAAGGCTGCCTGCGAGAAGGTCAAAGAGGCCATCAAGAGCAACGATACGGAAGCCATCAAGAAGGCAACGGAAGAGCTGCAGAAGCCTCTCTATGAACTCAGCGCTGCTGCTTATCAGCAGGCACAGGCTGCTGGTGCACAGCAGGGTGCGCAGGCTGGTGCCGAGAACGCTCAGGGCGCTCAGCAGCAGAAGAAAGATGACGATGATGTCGTCGATGCGGACTACACGGAAGTCAAAGACGACAAGAAATAAGCAGATGATTGTTTAAAGGTTGGGAGTTATGGGGGACGCTTGACGCGGTTCCCTCTGGACTCCCAATTTTTCTGTAAGGATGGTGCAACGTGAGCGAAAAACGCGATTATTATGAAGTGCTGGGCGTTGACAAGAGCGCGGATGAAAAGGAGATCAAGCGTGCCTATAAGAAGCTGGCCCGCAAGTATCATCCAGACCTCAATCCGGACAACCCGAAAGAGGCAGAGGAGAAGTTCAAGGAGATCAATGAAGCCTACGATGTCCTGAAGGACCCGAAGAAACGCGCGCAGTACGACCAGTTTGGCGCCGGTGCCTTTGACGGCACGGGCGGCTTCAGTGGCGCTGGAGCCGGCGGCTTCGGCGGCTTTAGTGATTTCGGCGGCTTCGGCGGCGGTGGCGAAGGCGGCTTCAACGACATCTTCGACATGTTCTTCGGCGGTGCCGGTGCCCGCCATGCGCGTCAGCCAGGCCCGGAGCGCGGCAATGACCTGCGCTACGATCTCTCCATCAGCTTCGAAGACGCTGCTTTCGGCAAGAAGGTGGAGCTCGAGGTGCCGCGCACGGTCGAGTGCCCGACGTGCCACGGCTCTGGTGCCGCGGCGGGGACGAGCCCGGAGACGTGCCCACACTGCCACGGCACGGGCCAGCAGCAGGTCGTGCGCAACACGGCCTTCGGCCGCATGATGAGCACGCAGACGTGCCCACACTGCCACGGCACGGGCAAGGTCGTCAAGACGCCGTGCAAGGACTGCCACGGCACGGGCCGCAAGCGCGAGACGTCGAAGGTCACGGTCAATATCCCGAAGGGCGTCGACCAGGGTTCGCGCGTCCGCCTGTCGGGGGCCGGCGAGGCGGGCCGCAATGGCGGCGGCTACGGCGACCTCTACGTCTACATCTTTGTCAAGCCGCACAAGCTTTACACGCGTCAGGGCAACGACGTCATCGTCGAAGTGCCGATCACCTTCGTGCAGGCCGCTCTCGGTGGCTCGGTACAGGTGCCGACGCTCGACGGTCCCGTCGACCTCAAGATCCCGGCTGGCATCCAGTCGGGCAAGGTCCTGCGCATCAAGGGACGCGGCATCCCGTTCCTGCGCGGTTCGGGCCGCGGCGACGAGCTCGTCCACATCAAGGTACTGACGCCGCAGAACCTCTCGGGGCGCCAGAAAGAGCTCCTGCGCGAGTTCGGCGAGATCAGCGGCGACAAGGTCAATCCGGAGCAGAAGAGCTTCCTCGACGACCTCAAGCGCTTCTTCAAGAAATAAAAATACGGCTTTGCGAAATACATCGCAAAGCCGTATTTTTTATTTCTCGGTCATGCCCAGACTTCTTCGGCAATCTCTTTGACAAGGGCGAGCTTGGCCCACTGCTCTTCCTCGGTGAGCTTGTTGCCAATCTCGCAGGAGGCAAAGCCACACTGCGGGCTCAGGCAGAGATCCTCGAGCGGCACGTACTTGGCCGCCTCGTGGATGCGCGCGATGATGGCAGCCTTGTCTTCGAGCTCCGGGCGCTTCGTTGTGATGAGGCCGAGCACTACTTTCTTGCCAGGGGTGACTTCCTTGAGGCATTCGAATCCGCCGGAGCGCTCGTCATCGAACTCGAGGTAGTAGGCATTGACGTTCTCGCGCGTGAAGAGCGGGTCGGCAACCGGGTCATAGGCGCCGCTGGCGAAGTAGACGGAGTGGTAGTTGCCGCGGCAGACATGCGTGTTGATGACGAGGTCGTCGGGGCTTCCTTCGATAGCCAGGTTGTTGACCGTCACGAACTGCTCGGCGAGCTTCTTGAGGTCAGAGCCTTCGACGTAGGCGAATTTGCCGCCCTTCTTGCCACCGGCGGCGAGTACGCCCCAGGTGCAGTCGTCGAACTGCAGGTTGCGGCAGCCGGCCGCATAGAGGTCACGGATGACGGTGCGGTAGCCTGCAGCAATCGCCTCGATGAGCGCTTCATCTGTCGCGTAGACCTTGCGCGTGCGCTCGATGTTGTCGGGCAGGATCATCTGCTGGAAGAACTGAGCCGGTGCCGGGATGGTCTGCTTGGCGACTGTGTTCTCGTCTGTGAGCGCCTGTACAAAACGGAAATGCTCGACAAACGGATGGTTCTCGGCAGAGAGCGGGCCTGTCAGCCAAGTGTCATCGATGAGAGCCGGCTCGCCGTGGAAGCAGACGCCCTTGTCGGTCTTCTGATGAGCGATACCCTGGAAGCCCCACATGAAGTCGAGGTGCCAGGTCGCGCGACGGAACTCGCCGTCCGTGATGACGTGGTAGCCGGCCGCCTTCTGCTTGGCGACGAGCTCGCGGATGCACGTGTCTTCGATGTCTTTGAGCGCCTCTTTCGAGATGGCGTGCTCAGAGAACTCCTGGCGCGCTTCTTTGAGCGCTGCGGGGCGCAGGAAACTGCCGACGTAATCGAAGCGGAATGGTGTGGAAAGATGCTTGCTCATATGATTGCCTCCTGATAGATTGACGAGATGACTCTCGGATAACTTGTTTGTTCTCTTCTGTTCTTGTGGACCGAATCGGTTGATGGCTCTACTTTACCGCAAAAGGCGCGCGATGGAAAATACTTAAAACGGGCGCTTTGCCATAGATTCACTCTATGGCAAGATTGCGTCTGCTGTGGCATGCGTGGTATGATGGTAAGAGAAAAGGGGGATGGGCATGACACTCAATCAACTGCGCTACGTCGTCGAGGCGGCTTCGTCTGGCTCCATCACGGAAGCGGCACAGCGCCTCTTCATCACGCAGCCGAGCCTGACAGCGGCCATACACGCCCTGGAGGAGGAACTCGGTATCACGATTTTCCGGCGCACAAACAAAGGCATCACGCTGACGGTCAAGGGCGAGGAATTCCTTGCCTACGCGCGCCAGATGCTCGAGCAGGAGGCGATGATCCGCGAGCGCTACGGCAAGAAGCGCAAGAAGAAGCAGCTCTTCTGCGTCTCGTCACAGCATTACTCGTTCGCCGTCGAAGCGTTTGTCGACCTTTTGCGCGAGTACAGGGGGAGAGAATACGAATTCCACATGCGCGAGACGGAGACCTACAAGATACTCGAGGATGTCGGCGCGCTGCGCAGTGAGGTCGGTGTGCTCTACCTCAATCCGGCCAATGAGACAATCGTCCGCCGGGCCATCCTCGACCACGGCCTGCGCTTCACGCCGCTCTACCGCGCGCAGCCGCATGTCTTCATCAGCAAGAGGAATCCGCTTGCGGAAAAGGAGGCTGTCCGCTTAGAGGACCTCGCGGACTACCCGCGCCTCTCGTACGAGCAGGGGGCGCACAACGCCTTCTACTACGCCGAGGAGATCCAGAGTACGCTGCCCGTGCGCAAGGACATCGTCGTCACGGACCGCGCGACACTCTTCAACCTGCTCATCGGCCTCGACGGCTATACCATCTCGAGCGGCATCATCAACGAAGAGCTCAACGGCGAGGAGATCATCGCGCGGCCGCTGCTCGTCGACGACTTCATGGAGATCGGCTACCTGACACATGCGCACATCAAGCTCAGCCGCTATGCCGGCCGCTACATCGAGAAGCTCTGCGAGCGCATCGGCAATGCCGTCCGCACCGAGTGACGGATAACCTTGTTTTTTACAGACATATCCCCTATAATGGAAAGACCTAGAACAAGAAAGGACGATGCGCTTTGAAATGGGCTGAAGTCAGTATCCGGACATCACATGAGGAGACGGAACTCATCGCGGAGATTTTCCACGACGTCGGTGCATCCGGCGTAGTCATTGAAGATCCAGAGGAATTCAACAGTTATATCGACAGTGGACTTTTCGACTACTCCAATCTGCCGAAGGCTGAGCAGACGAATATCGTGACGATTAAGGCGTATCTGCCTGTTGACGAAGAGCTTGACGACCGCCTGCGCACGTTCGAGCAGCGCGTCCGGGACCTCGCGAAAGTCGACGGCTTCGACGCGGAATCGTGCCCGATCGAATGGCATACGGTCCAGGATGAGGACTGGGCCGACAACTGGAAGGCCTACTTCCACACGGAGAAAGTCGGCGGCCTCATCGTCATCAAGCCGGCCTGGGAGGATTACGAGGCGAGCCCCGACGACATCGTCATCGACCTCGACCCCGGCGCGGCCTTCGGCACGGGCACGCATCCGACGACGGCCATGTGCATCCGCGAGCTAGAGTCGGCCGTCAAAGGCGGCATGCGCGTCTTCGATGTCGGCACGGGCTCCGGCGTGCTGGCTGTGACTGCTGCCAAGCTCGGAGCCGGCGAGGTCATCGCGATGGATTACGACCGCACGGCGGCCCACGTCGCGCAGGAGAATGTGGAGCGCAACCACGTCGAGGACCGCGTGACGACTGGCGTCTCTGATCTCCTGCAGGCTTTTACCGGCAAGGCGGATCTCATCATCGCCAACATCATCGCGGACATCGTCATCCGCCTCTTCGACGAACTCGATGCGCATCTGGCCGAGGGCGGCCATCTGCTGGCCTCGGGCATCATCGATGAGCGCGTGGCCGATGTGACGGAAGCGGCTCTTTCGCACGGCTTTGCCATCGACAAGGTCATCGAGGAGAGCGGCTGGGCTGCGATGGTCATCAGCCGGGGGGATGCACAGTGAGACGACTTTTCTACAAGGGCATCCTCGCGGACACCATCGAGATCGGCGGCGCGGATGCACACCATCTCATGCACGTCATGCGCGCGAAGCCTGGCCAGGAAGTCATCGTCGTCGACGATGAGAACCAGGTCGCGCGCATGGAGATGACCGCTTTTACGTCCGACACGGTGACGATGAAGCTCGTGGAGCGCCTCGATGCGGATACAGAGTCACCTATCCGGCTCGTCCTGGCCGTCTGCCTCCTGAAGGCCGACAAGATGGACTTCGTCGTGCAGAAGGCTGTCGAGCTCGGCGTTAACTGCATCGTGCCAGTCGCAAGCCACAACTGCGTCGTGCGCTACGACAGCAAGAAGGCCGCCCAGCGCCAGCAGCGCTGGCAGAAGATTGCCGACGAGGCGGCCAAGCAGTGCGGGCGCACCGCGCTCGTCGAGGTGCGGCCCATCGAGCCGCTCCAGAAATTCCTCTGCCATGCTTGGTATGAGGACGACATGGATTCGGAGTTCCTGTTCTGCTACGAGAACGAGCAGAATGTATCGGTGCGGGAGTGCCTGCAGCGCACGACGTCGGAGCGCTACCTGCTGCTCATCGGCCCTGAGGGCGGCTTCACGCTCGAAGAGGCAGAGGCTGTCATCAAGGCCGGCGGGCAGAGCGTCACGCTCGGGCCGCGCATCCTGCGCGCCGAGACGGCGGCCATTGCGGGCCTCAGCATTGTACAGTTTGAAAAAGGAGATTTAGGAAGTTGAAAGTTGCTTTGACCACACTTGGCTGTAAGGTCAATCAGTTCGAGACAGAGACGATGGAAGGCCTCTTCAAGCAGCGCGGCTATGAAGTCGTGCCGTTTGACGCATGTGCTGACGTCTACGTCATTAACACGTGCTCGGTCACGAGCCTTGGCGACCGCAAGAGCCGCCAGATCATCCGCCGCGCACACCGCGAGAACCCGCAGGCCATCGTGGCCGTCTGCGGCTGCTACGCACAGGTCGCACCAGATGAGATCCGGGCCATCGAGGGCGTGCGCGTCGTGCTCGGCACGAAGGAGCGCGCCCACATCGTTGACTACGTCGAGAAGGCCATGCATGAGAACGGCATCCAGGGCACGATCACGGACATTATGCAGGCAAAGACGTTCGAGGACATCCCGCTCTACGACAGCCCGGAGCGCACGCGCGCCTTCCTCAAGATCGAGGACGGCTGTCAGAATTTCTGCGCGTACTGCATCATCCCGTACGCGCGCGGCCCTGTCAAGTCGCGCCAGCCGGAGCACGTGCGCCGCGAGGCGGAGAAGCTCGTCGCCATGGGGTTCAAGGAGATCGTGCTGACGGGCATCCACCTCGGCGCCTACGGCCGTGATCTTTCTGGCAGCATCACGCTGGCCGATGCCTGCCGCGAGGTGCTCTCCGTGCCGGGGCTCAAGCGCCTGCGCCTCGGCTCGCTCGAGTCCATCGAGCTCTCGCCGGAGCTCTTCGCACTGATCCGCGAGGATGAGCGTTTCTGCGCGCACCTCCACCTGCCGCTGCAGGCCGGCTCCGACAAGGTGCTCAAGGACATGAACCGCCATTATGACACGGCGGAGTTCGCGCGCCTCATCGAGCACGTCGAGCAGGAGGTGCCGGGCGTCGCCATCTCGACGGACATCATCGTCGGCTTCCCTGGCGAGACAGAGGAGGACTTCCAGCAAGGGCTCGACTTCGTCGAGAAGATGAACTTCGCCCGCATGCACGTCTTCCCGTATTCGCGCCGCACGGGCACACCTGCCGCCGCGCGCCGCGACCAGGTAGAGGAGGCCGTCAAGAAGGAGCGCGTGCACCGCATGCAGGCGCTCGCCGACCGCAAGTCAGAGGAATTCCACAAGAGCTTCATCGGCCGCGAGATGCGCGTGCTGTTCGAGACGGAAAAAGACGGCATCACGGATGGCCTGACGGACAACTACATTCGCGTCTACACCGACGATACCGTCGATTGCGGCGAGATCTACACCGTGAAGATTGACAAGCTCTGGCGCGATGGCGTCTGGGCGCACTGCGTGCGCTGAGTCGCTGGTAAATATTTTTGCTTTTTTCCGTCGGGAAGAAGGTTTTCCGCTCATGGCGGCGAATATTATTGTTATAGATGGGCGTTAAGCGCCCGTTTCGTGCCATTGATGCCGTTCGTGGCAAAAGGAGGTGAATGAAGATGGCAGATTGTATCTTTTGCAAGATTGCACAGAAGGAGATCCCTTCCAAACTGGTCTATGAAGATGACACGGTCGTGGCGTTCCGTGACCTGGAGCCGCAGGCACCGCAGCACGTTCTCGTGATTCCGAAGAAGCACGTCGAGAGCCTGCTGGCACTCGAGGAAGAGGACAAGGCTCTCGTCTCTCACATCCTCGTCGATGTCATCCCGCAGCTTGCCCAGGAGCTCGGCATTGCCGAGAAGGGCTTCCGCGTCGTGGCGAACACGGGCGAGGAAGGCGGTCAGACCGTAAAGCATCTGCATTTCCACCTCCTTGGCGGCCGCTCCATGCAATGGCCCCCAGGCTGACCCTCTGCGCAGGTCCTAAAACTTTTGGAGAGTGTTGACAGTGACTTGCGCCCTGCTGTATAATGGTGTGGTGTAATTCTAACGACACAAACTCCCATGTTAAGTGGAGGGGGGGAAAATAGATGGCAAACGAAATCAAAGTTGGTAAAAACGAATCGATCGATAGTGCTCTCCGCCGCTTCAAGCGTATGTCCCAGAAGGCTGGCACGCTTGCTGAAGTGAGAAAACGTGAACATTACGAGAAACCGAGCGTTCGCCGCAAGAAGAAGTCTGAGGCAGCTCGTAAACGCAAGTACAGAGGTTAATCCGTCATTTGCGCCAGGCGCCTGCGAGTTGAGAGATTCGCGGGTGCCTTTTTATATGAGAAGAGAGGAAGATCAATCATGTCGATCAAGGAACAGCTTACAGCTGATATGAAAGAAGCCATGAAGAGCCACGATAAGGACCGCCTGTCGGTCATCCGCTTCGTGCGCGGTGCCATTCGTCAGGCCGAGATCGATGGCGGCCACAAAGAGCTCAGCGATGAGGACGTCATCGGCGTCATCAGCAAGGAAGTCAAAATGCGCAAGGACTCCATCGAGGAGTTCAAGAAGGGCGGCCGCGAGGACCTCGTCGCGAAGACGCAGGCCGAGATCGACGTGCTCATGCCGTATCTGCCGGCACAGCTTTCCGAGGATGAGATCCGCGTTCTTGTCAAGGAAGCCGTCGAGAAGACGGGCGCTTCGTCGCCGAAGGACATGGGCAAGGTCATGGGCATGCTGATGCCGAAGGTCAAGGGACGCGCCGACGGCAAGATGGTCAACACGATTGTCCGCAGCATGCTGCAGGGCTGATTTGCAGAAGAGAGGGGCTGCCACATGAGTGGCAGCCTTTTTCGATGCGAAAATAAGGCAATCTGCGCATGGAAAAGGTTTTTGGCAAGGCGCGTCGAATCATAAAAAGAGAACACGATTGCATCACCACGATCATCATCTTCATCATAGAAGGGAGGATTCTTTATGGATAGCATCACCATGCCGGTCCTGCAGGTCCTGCTGCTGGCCATCATGTTCCTGGCGATACTCGTCGAGGTCAAGACGGGCGGCACGGGTGCAGGCATCATGTTCGGACTCGTCGCGGCCATCGTTTTCTGGGGCAGCCAGTATGTCAAGGGGGCGGCAGATCTCTTCCAGATCGGGCTGTTCTTAGGCGGCATTCTCTGCATCGTCGTCGAGATGCTGCTGCCGACTGTCGGACTCCTGGCCGGCGTTGGCGTGGCGGCCATGCTCTACAGCCTCGTGATGGCGCTCGGCGGTAATCTCGCCGCAGTGGCCGTGCTGATCTTTGCGTTGGTGGCCGCTGTCGGCGTCTTTGCGCTGATCGTCAACCAGCTGCCCTCGAGCCGTCTCTGGAAGCGTTTCGTGCTCAAGGACCAGTCGACGGCCAAGCGCGGCTACGTCAGCGCGGTGGAGGAAGCGGGGCTCGTCGGCGAGCAGGGGCCTGTCCTGACGGAACTGCGCCCCTCTGGCTCGGCGCTTCTCGAGGGCCATCCCGTCGACGTCGTCTCGGAGGGAGCTTTCATCGCCAAGGGCGAGCTCGTCCGGGTCATCTCGGTCCAGGGCAGCCGCGTCGTCGTGCGCCGCGTGGAAAAGCTCCCGAAGGAAGCAGCGAAATAACAAGATCGATACAATACTGGAGGCGTTCTTATGGCAACACTGATCACATCCGCGTTCATTCTCGTGCTCATCGTAGCGGCTATCATGGTGTTCCTGCACTTTGTGCCGCTCGGGCTCTGGATCTCGGCGCTCGCCGCCGACGTCCACGTCAGCATCATCACGCTCGTCGGCATGCGCATGCGCCGCGTGCCGCCGGCCAAGATCATCCTGCCGCTCATCAAGGCCAATAAGGCGGGGCTCAATGTGCAGGTCAATCAGCTCGAGGCGCATTACCTCGCTGGCGGCAATGTCGACAAGGTCGTCGATGCGTTGATTGCGGCGCACCGCGCCCAGATCCCGCTGCCGTTCGAGCGCTCGGCTGCCATCGATCTCGCCGGCCGCGACGTGCTGGAAGCCGTGCAGATGAGCGTCAACCCGAAGGTCATCGAGACGCCGGTCGTCTCGGCCGTCGCGCGCAACGGCATCGAGCTCAAGATCAAGGCGCGCGTCACTGTGCGAGCCAATATCGACCGCCTCGTCGGCGGTGCCGGCGAGCCGACCATCATCGCGCGTGTCGGCGAGGGCATCGTCACGACAGTCGGCTCGTCGGAGAGCCACAACGACGTGCTCGCCAACCCGGACGACATCAGCAAGACGGTGCTCGGCAAGGGACTCGATGCCGGCACGGCCTTCGAGATCCTCTCCATCGATATCGCCGACGTCGACGTCGGCCGCAACATTGGCGCTGAGCTCCAGACCGATCAGGCCGAGGCCGATAAGCGCATCGCGCAGGCCAAGGCAGAGGAGCGCCGCGCGATGGCCGTGGCCAAGGAACAGGAGATGAAGGCCTACACGCAGGAGATGGAGGCAAAGGTCGTCGAGGCGCAGGCCGATGTCCCGCATGCCATGGCAGAGGCACTGCGCGAAGGCCGCCTCGGCGTCATGGACTACTACAACCTCAACAACGTGCAGGCGGACACCGACATGCGAAATGCCATCAGCACGGCAGGAGCCGACGACAAGATGCGTCCGACGCAGCCAGTGAAATGAGTGCGGCGAGCCGCGTGAAGATGCGCGGCCAGAAGGATTGAGAGAGGGGAGATCAGGATGGATTCATCCATATGGGTCATCGTCTTGTTCGCCATCATGGCGATTCTCAGCGATAAGCTCGGCAAGAAGAAGCCGCCCAAGAAAATGCCGCCGTTCCCGCCGCGCGATGTGGACCGCACGCTGCCGCCCCCCATGCCGGAACCATGGGGAAAGGCGGAGCGCGGGGAAAAGAACGTACCCTTCGAGATTCCTGATATCAAGGGGGCCCCGCTGCCGCAGGGCATGACGGACGAAGGCGGCATCTATCGTGAGCCCGGCACGAAGATGCAGGACATGCTCGAAGCCTACCGCGAGGAGATGGCCGACAAGGCGCGCGCCGCAGCGTACGAAGCGCAGCGCCGCGCAGAAGAAGCTGCCATCCGCGCCGAGGAAGAGGCCGTCTACGCGCAGCAGGCAGGCCTTGCAAAGAAGAAGACTGCACGCCGCGCTGCCATCCTGCCGCAATTCACGCCGGATCAGGTGCAGCAGGCCCTCGTCATGGCCGAGATACTGGGAAGACCAAAGGCATACCGCCATCATTCCCCATATCGTCGGCGCTAGGCGGCCAGGCCGTACAGGAGAAGCCTTCTCAGATTTTCAGGGAAGGCTTTTCTTGTGAGTTTTTTCATGACAAATCCGCGATTCTGTAGTAAAATTATAGAATGTGTTATGCGTCATAAATAAGAGTAAGATTTTGTAGGTGATGAATTTGTCAAACCAGATGTTTGATGTCATAAAGGGCGATCTTGAAGTACTGGAGCAGGGCCTGCAGGAGGCCGTGACTTCCACGAATGACCTGGTGACGGAAGTCGGCATGCACATCGTGACGTCGGGCGGGAAGCGCATCCGTCCGGCGCTCTGCCTGCTGTCGGCTCGCGGCGGCAGAGCCTTTGACCTGCCGCATGTCCTGCCGCTGGCAGAGGCGCTTGAGCTCATCCACACGGCATCGCTGGTCCATGACGATGTCATCGATGAGGCGGATACGCGCCGCGGTGCGGCGACGGCCAATGCGCGCTGGAACAATCAGGTGGCCATCCTCTCGGGCGACTACATCTTCGCGAGAGCTTTCACGCTGATTGCAGAGGAGGGCTATGATCCGTACGTCTCGAAGCGCCTGGCCGATCTCGTCTGCAACCTCAGTGTCGGCGAGATCATCCAGGACCACGCTGTTTACCAGGCTTCGCGCGGCGTGGCCGACTACTACGAGCGCATCCAGAAAAAGACGGCCGATTTCCTCGAGATCTGCTGTGAGCTCGGCGCCATGGTCGGCGGCATGGACCGCGAGGAGATGAAGAAGCTCGCGGAGTATGGCCACTGCATCGGCATGGCCTTCCAGATCACGGATGACCTCCTCGACATCGAGCAGACGGCTGAGACAATCGGCAAGCCGGCCGGCAATGACATCCGCCAGGGGATCGTGACCCTGCCCGTCATCCGGGCACTCGAGACGAGCCCCGATGCCGAGGAACTCGAGCGCATCGTCACGGACATGGAGATGACGGACGAGATGGTCGAGCGCGCATTAGAGATAGTCAAGGCGACGGACGGCGTGGACTTCGCCAAGGCGAAGGCGGACGAGTACCTCGCGCGCGCCAAGGCAGCATTGCCGGAAGGACTGCCCGACGCCATCCGCGAAGCGTATGAGATGGTAGCCGACTTTATCGGCGACCGCGATTTTTGACCGCATGGATATCGTGCTATCGTGAAACGGTAAATGGAGGGACAATATGTTTGGAATTGGTGTACCGGAGCTCGTGCTCATCCTGATCATCGGGCTCATCGTCTTTGGCCCCGGCAAGCTGCCGGAGATGGGGCGTACGCTCGGCAAGGGCATCCGTGAATTCCGCAAGGCATCGAATGCGCTGACGCAGGCGATGAACGCACCGGAACCCCCGCCGCAGGCTCAGCCAAAGCCACAGCCGCAGCCCACACCGCAGGCACAGGCACAGCAGAGCGCAGCACAGGCGCCTGCTGTAGAAGCAGCGAAGGCACAGGCAGAAGCGCCGCAGCAGGCCGCACCGAAAGCGCCTGCCTATGAGGCACCGACACAGGAGAGCGTGCGCCAGCAGATCGCTGAGACGCAGGCGAAGAAGGAAGCCGCGGGCAAAGAGAAACAATCAGTCTGAAGCAGGGCGCAACTTTTTGCGCCCGTTTTTATTTCAAGGTTATGGAAGCATAAGCCAAGCCTATAGTGTCTATTGGGAAACAGACTGGCCAGCCGCTCGGGCAGCATGTATAATAGAAGCATAGTGTGGAGCCGTGTGCAGGCTCATCAGTCTTTCGTATTTGGGGAGGAAATATCATGTTTGGATTAGGTGTACCGGAACTCGTACTCATCTTGATCATCGGCCTTGTCATCTTTGGCCCGGGAAAACTGCCGGATGTCGGCAAGGCGCTCGGCAAGAGCATCCGCGAGTTCAAGTCGGCCAGCAATGACGAGGATGGGAAGAAAGACGACAAGATGATCAATGTGACGGCGGAGACGAAAGAGACGCCTGTCAAGAAAGATGAGCAGAAGTGAGCAGGATAAGAGGTACCCATGGCAGAAATGGCAGAAGAAAGACAATATGAAGAAATAGAAGCGCCGCAGCAGACGAGCGAAGCGGCAGAGACGGTGCAGGAAGTGCAGTCGGACGATGACGGTACGATGTCGCTCATCGCACATCTGACGGAACTGCGCAGCCGGCTCATCAAATGTCTCATCGCTGTCGGCCTGGGCAGCTGCGTTGGATATTACTTCATCGAGGAGATCATGCATTATCTGACGCTGCCTGCGGGCAAGCTCTACTACATGCAGCCGTCTGAGGCGTTCTTCACGTACCTCAAGGTGGCTGTCGTCGCCGGCTTCCTCATGGCACTGCCCATCGTCTTTTACCAGGTATGGCGGTTCTTCCTGCCGGCCCTGACGGCCAAGGAGCGCATGGTGCTCGGCATCGTCGTGCCGACGTCGGTCGTCCTGTTCTTCTCGGGACTGGCCTTCTCGTTCTTCCTGGTCTTGCCGGCGGGCATCCGCTTCTTCATGGGCTTCGGCAATGCGGAGCTCGAGGCGCTCTTTTCCGTCAACAAGTATTTTGATTTCGTCATCACGTTCGTCCTGCCGTTCGGCTTCGTGTTCGAGCTGCCGCTCGTCATAACGATCCTCGGCAAGATGGGCATACTGACTTCGGCTATGCTCAAGAAGTATCAGCGCATCGTCATCTTCCTGTCCTTCGTCGCCGGCGCCATCATCACGCCGACGCCGGATGTCTTCACGCAGTCGATGATTGCGCTGCCGATGATTGTCCTCTACGAGGTCGGCTACTTCATCGTGCGGTTCATCCTGCGGAGATAGGCTGGGGCTGAAGTGACAGGGAAGAAAGGGAGGAATAAATTTGGCTTATAAAGATCTGCGCGAATTCATCGAGGACCTCGAGAGCAGGGGCCTCTTGAAGCGCATCAAGACAGAGGTTGACCCGGAGCTCGAGATCACGGAGATCACGGACCGCGTGTCCAAGATGAAGGGCGAGAAGAATGTCGCCCTGCTCTTCGAGAACGTCAAGGGCTCGAAGATGCCGGTGCTCATGAACGCCTTCGGCAGCTACGAGCGCATGGCCATGGCCCTTGGCGTCGAGAAGCTCGACGATGTCGCGGATGAGCTCCGCGAGATGATGAAGCTGCCGTACGTCTCGTTGCAGAACAAGATGAGCGTCGTCACGATGATCCCGATGATCAAGCGGGCCATCAACTTCCCGAAGTACGTCAAGCATGCGCCGTGCCAGGAAGTCGTCGAGACGGAGAACCCGAATCTCGACGAGATCCCCATCCTCAAGTGCTGGCCGGATGACGGCGGCCCGTTCGTCACCTTGCCGCTCGTCTTCACCAAGAACCCGAAGACGGGCAAGCGCAACGTCGGCATGTATCGCTTACAGAAGTACGACAGCAAGACGACGGGCATGCACTGGCACATCCATAAGAACGGCGCGGAGAACTTCCGCGACATGAAGGCGCAGGGCGGCGCGCGCATCGAGGCGGCTGTCGCCATCGGCACAGACCCTGTCGTGACGTACGCGGCGACAGCACCGCTGCCGCGCGACATCGATGAGATGGTCTTCGCGGGCTTCCTGCGCCACAAGTCGGTCGAGATGGTCAAGTGCAAGACGGTCGACATCGAGGTGCCGGCCACGGCAGAGATCATCCTCGAGGGCTATGTCCGCACGGATGAGATGCGCCGCGAGGGCCCGTTCGGCGACCACACGGGCTACTACTCCCTCGCCGACGACTACCCAGTCTTCCACGTCACGGCCATCACGCACCGCAAGAATGCCATCTACTCGGCAACCGTCGTCGGCAAGCCGCCGATGGAGGACTGCTTCCTCGCCAAGGCGACGGAGCGCATCTTCCTGCCGCTCCTGCAGCAGATGCAGCCGGAGATCGTCGACATCAACATGCCGCTCGAGGGCGTCTTCCACGACTGCTGTATCGTCTCCATCAAGAAGTCGTACCCGATGCAGGCGCGCAAGGTCATGCATGCGCTCTGGGGCATGGGTCAGATGATGAACGTCAAGATGATCATCGTCGTCGACGCACATGTCGACGTCCAGGACATCAGCGAAGTGGCCTGGCGCGTCTTCAACAACATCGACGCGAAGCATGATCTCGAGATCGTCGAGGGCCCTCTCGACGTGCTCGACCACTCCTCGCCGATGGCGAAGTGGGGCGCGAAGCTCGGCGTCGATGCGACGAAGACCTGGCCGGAAGAGGGGCACAGCCGCGAATGGCCGGATGAGATCGCGATGTCTGAGGACATCAAGGCGAAGGTCGATGTGAAGTGGAAGGAGCTTGGACTCGAGTGATTTCCATCAAAGCACACATCAACAACGTCGCCCTGCACCACACGATCTTCGACCTGCCGTTCGCCTTCATGGGGGCGGTGCTCGCTGCGGGCGGCCATCCGCGCCTCATCGACCTCTTCTGGATCGCGATGGCCATCACGACGGGCCGCGCCGCGGCGATGGCCATCGACAACCTCGCCGACCTCAAGTACGACAAGCAGCAGCCGCGCATGGCCTACCGCGCGATGGTTGCAGGACGCATCTCGAAGCGCGAGGCGCTCGTCTTCATCGTCATCTGCCTTGTGCTCATGGTGCTCTCAGTCCTGCAGCTGCAGCCGATCTGCATCTACCTGCTGCCCGTGGCGGCCATCCCGTTCATCATCTACCCGTTCATGAAGCGCGTGACGGGCTGGGTCCACATGTTCCTTGGCCTCGCCATCGCCATGGCGCCGGCGGGCGGCTGGGTCGGCGTCAGCGGCACCATCACGGCGCCGCTCATCGTGCTCTGTCTGGCCGTCGCGCTCTGGATCGGGGCGTTTGATGCGATGTACGGCGCGCAGGATGAGGAATTCGACCGCAGCCAGGGGCTCCACTCGCTGGCCGTCAGCTACGGCGCAGCCGGGGCCTTCCGCATCGCCGTCGCCGCGCATATCATCTGCATCGCCTGCTTCGCGGCGGTCGGCTTTATGATGCACCTCTCGGCGCTCTACTTCGTTGGTGTATTCATCGCCGCTGCGACGCTCTGTTACCAGCATCGCATCGTGAGCCCAACTGATTTTTCCCGCGTGACGCAGCGGTACTTCATGCGCAATGGCATCGTCTCGGTGGCCATCTTTGCCTGTACCTGGATGAGTTTCTATATCTGACCGATAGTCTTGACGTTGTTTTTTCAGAGATAGAGAGATAGGAAAGGTGATTCTATGACAGCTCGTATTTTGGAGGGCAAGGTCTTTGCCCAGGCGTTCCGCGAGGACGCGCAGAAGAAGGCGGCCGCTCTGCAGAAGAAGTACGGCGTGCGGCCGGGCCTTGCCGTCATCATCGTCGGCTCGAATCCTGCCTCGCAGGTCTACGTGCGCAACAAGCACAAGTCGTGCGAGGCGCTCGGCATCTACTCGGAAGTCATTGAGATGCCCGAGACGACGACAAAAGACGAGCTCATCGCCAAGATCGATGCGCTCAATGCGGACGCGAAAATCCACGGCATCCTCGTGCAGCTGCCGCTGCCCGAGCAGATTGCCGCGCACGAGTCGGAGATCCTCGAGCGCATCCGCCCGGAGAAGGACGTCGACGGCTTCCATCCCGTCAACGTCGGCCGCCTTGTGACGGGAGAGCCGGGACTCGTGCCCTGCACGCCGTTCGGTTGCCTGCGCATGCTCGAGCTCGCCGGCATCCCGATTGACGGTCAGCGCGCCGTCATCATCGGCCGCAGCAACATCGTCGGCAAGCCGATGCTCCATCTGCTGCTCGGCAAGAATGCGACTGTCACGATCTGCCACAGTCACACGAAGGACCTGCCGACCATCACGCGCGAGGCCGATATTCTCGTCGCAGCCGTCGGCCGCCCGAAGTTCGTCACGGCTGACATGGTCAAGCCGGGCGCGACAGTCATCGATGTCGGCATCAACCGCATCGCGCCGAAGAAGCTCGTCGGCGACGTCGACTTCGAATCCGTCAAGGAAGTCGCCGGCGCCATCACGCCGGTGCCGGGCGGCGTCGGACTCTTGACCGTCGCCATGCTCATGGAAAATGTTGTCCGCGCCGCAGAGATGCAGCTTCAGGCATAACATGAATATAGAAAGTGTTTCTCAGAGAATGCAGGAGGTACAGAAATGAAAACCGATGTTGAGATTGCACAGGAAGCCGAGATGCGCCCCATCCAGGAGATTGCGGAAAAGCTTGGCATTTCCGATGATGAACTGGAACTTTACGGCAAGTACAAGGCAAAAGTCGCGCTCTCTGCCTGGGAGCGCGTCAAGGAGCAGCCGAATGGCAAGCTCATCCTCGTGACGGCCATCAACCCGACGCCGGCAGGCGAGGGCAAGACGACGACGAGTGTCGGCCTTGCGGACGCCTTCCACCGCCAGGGCCGGAAGGTCGCCGTTGCGCTGCGCGAGCCGTCACTCGGCCCGTGCTTCGGCCTTAAAGGCGGCGCTGCCGGCGGCGGGTATGCACAGGTCGTGCCGATGGAGGACATCAACCTGCATTTCACGGGGGACTTCCATGCCATCACGACGGCCCACAACCTGCTCGCCGCTGTCATCGACAACCACATCCAGCAGGGCAATGCCCTCGACATCGATGTGCGCCGCATCACCTGGAAGCGCGTGCTCGACCTCAATGACCGCGCGCTGCGCCACGTCGTCATCGGCCTCGGCGGCAAGGCTCACGGCACGCCGCGCGAGACGGGCTTCGACATCACGGTCGCCTCGGAGATGATGGCCATCCTCTGCCTCGCGAAGGACCTCGAGGACATGAAGCAGCGCCTCGGCGAGATTGTCATCGGCTACAGCCGCGAAGGCCGCGCCATCCGCGCCAAAGAGCTCAATGTGACAGGCGCTCTGACGCTGCTCTTCAAGGATGCCATCAAGCCGAACCTCGTGCAGACGCTCGAGGGCACGCCAGCCTTCATCCACGGCGGCCCGTTCGCGAATATCGCACATGGCTGCAACAGCGTCATGGCGACGAAGTTCGCGCTGAAATTCGCCGATTACGTCGTCACGGAGGCAGGCTTCGGCGCGGACCTCGGTGCCGAGAAATTCCTCGACATCAAGTGCCGCTTCGCCGGGCTCAAACCGGATGCCGTCGTCATCGTCGCGACGGTCCGCGCGCTCAAGATGCACGGCGGCCTCGATAAGAAGGAACTCGGCAAGGTCGACATGGCAGCGCTCGAGAAGGGCATCGCCAACCTGACGAAGCACATCGAGAACATCCAGAAGTTCGGCCTGCCGGCTGTCGTCGCCATCAATGCCTTCCCGACGGACACGAAGGAAGAGCTCGACTTCGTCGAGAAGAAGTGCAATGAACTCGGTGCCGAAGTCGCGCTGTCGGAGGTCTGGGCCAAGGGCGGTGAAGGCGGCCTGGAGCTTGCCGACAAGGTCATCGCGGCGACAGAGAAACCGAACGACTTCCACTTCATCTACGATGTCAATGAGAGCATCCCTAAAAAGATCGAGAAGATCACGAAGGAGATCTACGGCGGCGATGGCGTCGACTTCACGCCGGCTGCCAAGAAACAGCTCAAGGAGATCGAGGAGCTCGGCTTCGACAAGATGCCGGTCTGCATGGCCAAGACGCAGTACTCGCTCTCGGACGATGCGACGAAGATCGGCCGTCCGACTGGCTTCCGCATCACGGTCAAGGAGCTGCGCGTGAGCGCCGGCGCCGGCTTCATCGTCGCCCTGACGGGCAACATCCTGACGATGCCGGGCCTGCCGAAGCATCCGGCTGCCGAGAACATGGACATCGACGTCAACGGCAAGATCACAGGCCTGTTCTGATGATTGGATCATGACGCCACAGCTGCTGTCATGGATAAGAGCCACTGCATTTTCGCGATGCAGTGGCTTTTCTGTTACAAGGTTCTCTTCTGTGATGAGGATTATTCTTTTGCATGATGTTTACAACTTGACAAGCGTGCGAGCTTGCGGTATGATATCCATACAGATTCAGTATAGTACATATGAATATGCGATATAAGTGCAATGGCGCACGCGTCGTGACAAGGGCAGACCTGTCAGAGGTCTGCCTTTTTATATGGTCTTGTATGCTGCCATCATCTTGTAAAGGGAGGAATCATCATGAAAAAGAATCTGAGCCGCATGGGGCTGCCCGTAGGCTTCCTCGTGCTCATCCTGCTGCTATTGATACCGACACCGCCGGAACTCTCGACGGCAGGCCACCGCATGCTGGCCATCCTCGTGTTCTCCGTCATCATCTGGATGACGGAGGCTGTCGCCTATCCGGTCTCAGCGGGCATCATCATGTCGCTCATGGCCTTCCTGCTCGGCACTGCACCTAATATGGTCAACCCGTCGAAGATGCTCGGCACGTCTGGTGCGCTCAAGATGGCCCTGAGCGGCTTTTCGAGCACGGCGCTGGCGCTCGTCGGTGCGGCGCTGCTGATTGCAGCGGCGATGATGAAGACGGGGCTCGACAAGCGCATCGCGCTCTTCGTGCTCTCGAAGATCGGCGCGAAGACGCATCATGTGCTGGCGGGTGTCATCTGCGTCGGCTTCGTCCTGAGCTTCTTCGTGCCGAGCACGACGGCCCGTGTCTCGTGCATGGTGCCGATCGTCATGGGCATCATCGCCGTCTTCGGCGTGCCGCGCAAGAGCAAGTTCGCCGCCATCATGCTGATCGCCGTCGCACAGGCCGACAGCATCTGGAACGTCGGCATCAAGACGGCTGCCGCACAGAACATGGTCGCGCTCGGCTTCATCGAGAAGCAGCTCGGCACGACAATCAGCTGGCTCGACTGGTTCATCGCTGCCGCACCGTTCGCCATCATCATGAGCGTCATCCTCTACTTCGTCCTGCTGAAGCTCATGCCGCCGGAGATGGATGAAGTGCCGGGCGGCAAGGAGAAGATCGCACAGGAGCTCGCGGCGCTCGGCCCGATGAAGGCGGATGAGAAGAAGCTCATGTTCATCTCCGTCGTCCTGCTCTTCTTCTGGGCGACGGAGAAGATCGTGCACCCGTTTGACACCTCCTCGACGACGATCGTCGCTGTCACCTTGATGATGATGCCGGGCATCGGCATCATGACCTGGAAGGAAGTCCAGGAGCGCATCAACTGGGGCACGCTGCTGCTCTTCGGTGTCGGCATCAGCCTCGGCTCGGCCATCCTCTCGACGAAGGCGGGTGAGTGGATCGCCCATGTCATCGTCGAGTACTTTGGCCTCTACGATGCGACGGCGACGTTCATCATCGCCATCCTCGCGCTCTTCCTCATCCTCATCCATCTCGGCTTTGCCAGCGCGACGGCACTGTCGTCCGCGATGATCCCGATCTGCATCTCTGTCCTGCAGGGGGCCTCGGAGAACATGACGCTCAATGTCGTCGGCATGGTCATGATCCTGCAGTACACGATCTGCTTCGGCTTTATCCTGCCGGTCAATGCGCCGCAGAACATGATCGCCTACAGCACAGATACGTTTGAGGTCAAGGACTTCATCAAGACGGGCATCCCGCTGACGATTTTCGCTTACCTGACCATCCTGCTCTTGACGAATACGTATTGGAAATGGCTAGGCCTCGTCCTCTGAGGTGCAATCTGTCCGTTTTTGAAGGCTGCCGCTTTGCGGCGGCCTTTTTGCGTGTCGGCATACTTGCAAAATACTGGCAAAGACTTTACAATATGATTGATATATGGTGCTTTTTTTGAAAAATACACTTCGGAGGACATATATGAAACGTATCTCAGTAGAACTCGTTCCACGTGACGAGGACGCTTTGCGCCAGGAGCTCGCCTTGCTCGGCAAGTTCCAGGACAGGGTCGATGTCATCAACATCCCCGACCTCCTGCGCTTCCCGATACGGAGCTGGCAGGGCGCCGCTGTCGCCAAGGAGTATTTCCCCGCTTCGATGCCGCACATCCGCGCAATGGATATCGACCTCGACAAGGAGCTCGCGATGAAGGGCTATTTGCGCGCACACGATATCCGCGAGGTCCTCGTCATCGAGGGCGACCCGCCGCAGGACATGATGCATGAGGTCTACCCGACGAACAGCGTCGACGTCATCTGGAAGTTCCGCAAGGAGATGCCGGAGGTCAAGGTCTACGCCGGCATCGATCAGTACCGCGGCTCCATGGCGCAGGAACTCTACCGCATCAAGCGCAAGCTGCAGGCAGGTGCCGCTGGCTTCTTCACACAGCCGTTCTTCGACATGCGGTATCTCTCGGTCTACGCCGACATGCTGCAGGGCCTCGAGGTCTACTGGGGCATCTCGCCCGTCATGAGCGCGCGCTCGCAGAGCTACTGGGAGCGCAAGAATCACGTCGTCTTCCCGCATGCCTTCGAGCCGACACTCGACTGGAGCATCGGCTTTGCGAAAGAAGTCATGGACTTCGTCGAGCGCGAGGACGCCAATGTCTACCTGATGCCGATCAAGACGAACCTCGAGGCGTACCTCGCGGGCGTTCTTGCCTGATTTATAGATAGGAGAGTTGTTATGTTCAAGATCTTGAGAAAAGAGGAATGGTCGCCGAATGTCTATGCGATGGACATCGAAGCACCGCGCGTGGCGAAGAAAGCACAGGCAGGGCAGTTCATCGTCCTGCGCGTCAATGAGGAAGGTGAGCGCATCCCCTTGACGATTGCGGATTATGACCGCGAGACGGGCAAGATCCTCATCGTGTTCCAGGCCATCGGCGCCTCGACGATGGAGCTCGCCGCCCTCGAGGCGGGTGACACCATCCTCGATTTCGTCGGGCCGCTCGGCCGCCCGTCGGAAATTGCCAAGCTCGACGGCACGATGGTCGTTGTCGGCGGCGGCATCGGCGTCGCGCCGACGTACCCGATTGCGCGCGCGATGAAGGAAGCTGGCAACAAGGTCATCGCGATCATGGGCGCGAAGACGAAGGACATCCTGATCATGGAAGATGAGATGAAGGCCGTGACGGACGAGGTCCTCGTGACGACAGATGACGGCTCGTACGGCATCAAAGGGTTCGTCACGAACGCCGTGCAGGCGCTCGTCGACCGCGGCGAGAAGATTGCGCAGATCACGGCTATCGGCCCGGTCATCATGATGAAGAGCGTCGCTGATGCGACGCGCGACCTCGGCATCCACACGGTCGTCTCGCTCAATCCGATCATGGTCGACGGCACGGGCATGTGCGGCGGCTGCCGCGTGACAGTCGGCGAGGAGACGAAGTTCGCCTGCGTCGACGGCCCGGAATTCGACGGCCATCTCGTCGACTTCAAGGGACTCATGAGCCGCCAGCGCATGTACCGCGACAAGGAAGCCGTAGAGAAAGATCACATCTGCCACATCGGACTCGGAGGGGATAAATAATGGCACTGATTCTCGAGAAACACAAGATGCCGGTACAGGACCCGGAAGTTCGTGCCCATAACTTTGAGGAAGTCGCTCTCGGCTACGACGAGGAGACTGCAGTGGCCGAGGCAGAGCGCTGCCTGCACTGCAAGGTACCACAGTGCCGCAAGGGCTGTCCTGTCTCCATTGACATCCCGACCTTCATCGGCAAGATCAAGGAGCGCGACTTCGACGGCGCCATCGCGACGATCAAGGAGTCGAATGCCCTGCCGGCCATCTGCGGCCGCGTCTGCCCGCAGGAAAATCAGTGCGAGAAGCACTGCATCCTCGCGAAGCGCGGGGAGTCCGTCGCCATCGGCCGCCTCGAACGCTTCGTGGCTGACCGCGAGCTTGCCCAGAACAAGGAGGTCAAGCCGGTCGAGCGCGCGGACGATGCGCAGAAAGTCGCCGTCATCGGTGCCGGCCCGGCCGGCCTCTCGTGCGCCGGCGACCTTGCGAAGAAGGGCTACGATGTGACGATTTTCGAGGCCCTGCACAAGGCGGGCGGCGTGCTGTCCTACGGTATCCCTGAGTTCCGCCTGCCGAAGGACACGGTCGTCAAGAAGGAGATCGAGAACATCGAGAAGCTCGGCGTCAAGATCGAGCTTGACTCGGTAGCCGGCCGCCTCTACACGGTCGATGAGCTCATGCAGGAAGAGGGCTTTGACGCCGTCTTCATCGGCACGGGCGCCGGCCTGCCGCGCTTCCAGGGCATTCCGGGCGAGAGCTTCAACGGCGTCTACTCGGCCAATGAATTCCTCACGCGCTGCAATCTCATGAAGGCCTACAAGTTCCCGGAATACGCGACGCCGATCCAGGTCGGCCGCCATGTTGCCGTCGTCGGCGGCGGCAATGTCGCGATGGATGCTGCCCGCACGGCGCTGCGCCTCGGCGCGGAGAAGGTCTCCATCATCTACCGCCGCAGTGAGGCGGAGATCCCGGCGCGCGCGGAAGAAGTTGAGCACGCCAAGGAAGAGGGCATCGACTTCCAGCTGCTGACGAACCCTGTCGAAGTGCTCGGCGATGAGAACGGCTGGGTCAAGGGCCTGCGCTGCATCCGCATGGAACTCGGTGAGCCTGACGCTTCGGGCCGACGCCGCCCGATCCCCATTGAGGGCTCGGAGTTTGACATGGAGATGGATACGGTTATCATTGCCATCGGCACGGGACCGAACCCAATCATCGCACACACGACACCTGGGCTCAAGACGACGAAGCGCGGCAACATCGAGGCCGACGAAGAGACGTGCGCGACGTCGAAGGAAGGCGTCTTTGCCGGCGGCGACATCGTCACGGGCGCAGCGACGGTCATCCTCGCGATGGGTGCCGGCCGCAAGGCTGCTGCCGCCATCGACGAATACCTCAAGAGCAAGAGAAAATGATGGACTTCACGGCAATAGACTTTGAGACGGCCACGGGTGCGCGGGATTCTGCCTGCAGTGTGGCTGTCGTGACCATCCGCGCGGGCGTGATGGTGGATTCATACTACACCTTGATCCAGCCGCCGGCGAACCGGTACAGCTACTTCAACACGCAGATTCACGGGCTGTCAGAGGCCGATACGGCAGATGCCGCCGATTTTGCCGGCATCTGGCCGGAACTCGAGGCGCATCTTGCAGGGCAGCTCGTCGTCGCGCACAACGCGAAGTTTGACATGGGCGTCCTGCGCGCCTGCCTTACGCATCACGGTCTGCAGGCTCCGGTGTTCTCGTACTGCGATACCGTCGCGATTGCGCGCAGGGCCTGGCCAAACTTGGCCAACCACAAGCTCGGCACGGTCGGTGCCTATCTCAACCTGCACTTCCGCCACCACGACGCCCTCGAGGATGCCAAGGCCTGTGCGGCCATCCCCATTCGCGCGGGGCGCGAGCTCGCCGATACGAGCATGGAGGCGCTCGCGCGCCATCTCGGCGTGCGCATTGTGCCGTTCCAGGCGACACAGGCAGTTCATGGCGGGCTCTTTGGCTGACACTGTGTCGATATACTGGAGGATAGAGGAGGGAGTTCGATGATCCTTGTCAGTGCATGCCTTTTAGGGCACAAGGTCAAGTACAACGGCGGCAGCAACGATGACGCGCTGCTGCAGGCCTGTAGTGCGCGCGGGCGCTTTGTCGCAGTCTGCCCGGAGTGCTTCGCGATGCTGCCCGTGCCGCGCCCGCCGATGGAGATCCAGTACGGCACGGGGCGCAAGCTCCTTGAGGGCAGGGCGCGGGCTGTCGACGCGACGGGCCGTGACCTGACTTCCTCCCTGCTGCTCGGCGCCAAGAAGATCCTGCGGATTGCCGAGGCGTATCACGCAGAGGTGGCCATCCTCAAGGATGGCAGCCCGTCCTGTGGCGTACATCGCATCTACGATGGCAGTTTCTCGGGCCGGAAGATACGCGGCGCCGGTGCGGCGACAGAGCTGCTGCGCCAGCACGGGCTGACTGTCTACTCGGAGTCCGACATGACCGAAGCGCGGCTGCAGCAATTGATTGAAGAAGACATCCGACGCGATTCCATCCGGGATTGACTGTCGATGACCGCTAGGGTCACGGATCAGCGCCATCTGGCCTGCTTATTGGCAGGTCAGATGGCGCTTTTTGATTTGTTTGATTGTTAGAAAATATAATTTTATAAAGAAAATAAATGTAAACGCTTGCAGAAACCGTTGCCACATGTTATGCTAAAAAACAGTTTCAATATGAAACAAGAAGAAGGCATCGCGGGGGAATATGAGGAAACATGGACACTCATAAAAGAGCGATGCGAAACAATCACTTTTAGGGGGAGTTCAATATGAAGAAGACTCTGGTATCCGCACTCACTACGGCACTCGTTGTCGGCGCTGCAAGCACGACGTTCGCAGCTGCCAATCCGTTCTCGGATGTCCCGGCAGACCACTGGGCATACGATGCAGTATCGCAGCTCGCAGCTGACGGCGTCATCGAAGGTTACGGCGACACGACGTTCCGCGGCAACCAGAACATCACGCGCTACGAGATGGCTCAGATGGTCGCGAAGGCCATGGCCAAGAGCGATGTCTCCGCTGCCGACAAGGCTTTGATCGACAAGCTCGCCGCTGAGTTTTCCGATGAGCTGAACAACCTCGGCGTCCGCGTGGCAAATCTCGAGCGCAATGCCGACAAGGTCAAGTGGAACGGCGTACTCGAGTACACGTATACGAGCACGCGTCACGATGCGGGTACGACGGCTAAAGAGCGCAAGAACAATGTCGATGAGTACGTCTTCCGTCTCGAGCCAAAGGCTGAGGTCAACAAGAACTGGGATGTCCATGCTCGTCTCGATGCCAACGGCCTGATGGATACGGATGGCGGCAACAGCGACTACAATGTCAAACTCAAGCGTGTCTGGGCTGAGGGCCATTACGACAACTTCAATGTCAAGCTTGGCAAGCTGCCGAATGCCATCAACCTGATTTCCACGACGGATGATCCGTACTCCGGCGCTGCCGTGACGTTCGGCAACGACCTCAAGGTCACGCTCGAAGCCGGCCGCCTCGACGCAAAGCAGTTTGGCGATATGGCACGTGATCTTAAGGGCCAGAGCAACAGCGATTTCTTCAAAGATGGTGACGATACAGCGAACTTCCAGGCAGTCAATCTCGGCTACGCCAAGAACAAGTTCTACGGCAACACGGGTTACGAGCACCTCGATGGCGCAACGCTCGATTATGCAAAGTTCGATACGGGGCTGAAACCGTACACGAACGATAAGGATGAGGACTACAAGGCCAACATCTGGTTCGTCAACGCTGGCTATCGCTTCGACCACAACAGCTTCTTCAAGGCAGAGTACGCGAAGAACACGAAGGCTGACAACTACGACGATGCCTACAGCTTCGAGTACGACTACAAGGGCGCACAGCAGCAGAACAAGGGCAGCTGGGGCATGTACCTCGCTTACCGCAAGCTCGGCCAGTACGCAGCTCCGTGGTCGACGTACGGCGATGGTGTCGATGGCGGCCAGAAGGGCTGGGAAGTCGGCACGGGCTACACGCTGTTCAAGAACGTACAGCTCTTCGCCAAGTACTTCAACGGCAAGGACATCGCAGCTGACAAAGATGCCGAGAAGCTCTTCGGCCGTGTCGATGTATTCTTCTGATACAGGCGTCTTGTGACGATAAAGAGACAGCTCCTAGCGGGCTGTCTTTTTTTGTGGGAAACCGCATAAAAAATGCTTGCATTCTATCAGATCATCCAGTATAATAATACAAGTCGGTACGTGAGTATCCGATTATTCCTCATTCCTCGATAGCTCAGCCGGTAGAGCACCTGACTGTTAATCAGGCTGTCGCAGGTTCGAATCCTGCTCGAGGAGCCAATGGCGCCATC